>JAAIGE0100389797.1_pt1 | contig 135495 bp, 124 predicted proteins | sample 6487951 | NCBI WGS metagenome assembly JAAIGE01 (sample SAMN13974128, study PRJNA590717) | phyllosphere metagenome | biome: tomato field; feature: multiple bacterial spot infested tomato fields; material: tomato leaves; isolation source: leaves from tomato fields | host: Solanum lycopersicum ...
AGCCACATGCCGATACCGGCGGCGATCAGGCAGGCCGCATGCGTGTACTTGGGACCGAAGCGACGCACCACCGGCACCCCGGCCAGCCGCGCGGCTTCCTCGTTGCCGCCGATCGCCAGCGTGTTGCGGCCAAAGGTGGTCTTGTTCAACAGCAAACCGAACAGCACCATGCAGAAAACCGTCAGCCAGATCGGCGCCGGCAATCCCAGCCAGTTAGCGTATCCCAGGGTGAAAAAGCGCTCGTCTTCAATACCGACCGCCTTACCGTCAGAGATGATGTACGCTAGCCCGCGCACAATCTGCATGGTGGCCAGCGTGGTGATCAGGGCGTTGATTTTTAGCTGGGCGATAACAAACCCGTTGAGCAGGCCGAACGCTACCCCCAGCAACAGCCCGGCGCCAACGCCCAGCCACAGGCTTTCGCTGACGTTGATCACCACCGCGGTGGTCACGCCGGCGCAGGCGATCACCGAGGCGACCGACAGGTCGAAATCGCCGGAAGCCAGACAAAACAGCATGCCGCAGGCCACCATGCCCGACATGGAAATCGCCAGCCCAAGTCCCTTCATGTTGACGAAGGTGGCGAAATTCGGCACGAATAACATACAAGCCAGAAACAGCGCAGCAAACACCACCAACATGCCGTAGTTATCCCAGATGCGGGACAGACTGAGGCCTTGAGATTTGCTGGCGTGGGAAGGAGAACTCACCGTAGACATTTATCGACTCCTTGGCGGTCAGGCAACCGCGGGTTCAGTGGCGGTCGTTTTTAACATCGCCAGACTCAGGACCTTCTGTTCGCTGGCCTCATCGTGCGACACTTCGCCGGAGATGGCGCCCTCGCGCATCACCACGATGCGGTCCGCCAGCCCCAGCACTTCGGGCAGGTCGCTGGACGCAAACAGCACGGCAATCCCCTGACGGGCCAGTTCATAAATCACGTGGTAAATCTCGTGCTTGGCGCCGACGTCAATGCCGCGGGTCGGTTCATCCAGCATGATCACTTTCATCTCCTCCGACAGCCAGCGGCCGAGAATCGCCTTCTGCTGGTTGCCGCCGGACAGGTTCATGATCAACTGCGTCGGCGACGGCGTTTTGATATTCAGCGCCTGAATATGGTGGTCGGCGTTCTCCTCCTCCCAGGCTTCATTGATGATGAAACCGTTTTTGATATGTTTACGGCGGGCGCTGATATTGATGTTATCCCGCACCGAGTGCACCGGAATAATGCCGTCGGCTTTACGATCTTCCGGGCACAGCATCAGCCCGCGGCGGATAGCATCGCCGGGCGAACGGGCGTGCATCGGCTGCCCATCCAGCCGCACTTCGCCGCTGGTAATGCCGGTGGCGCCGAACAGTGCCTTCATCAGTTCGCTGCGTCCGGCGCCCACCAGCCCGAACAGGCCGACAATTTCGCCGCTGCGCACCGACAACGAAATCGGCGACTTCACCCCGACCGCTTTCACCTCATGCAGTTCCAGCCGCGGCTCGCCATGCGGGCGCGGCTGATAACCATAGATATCCCCCAGATTGCGGCCCACCATCGCCTGCACCAGTTGTTCATGGTCAACCTGCTGCATGTCGGCGAAGGTTTTGACATAGCGCCCGTCTTTGAACACGGTGATGGCATCGCTGAGAGCAAAGATTTCCTCCATACGATGCGACACATACAGAATCACCCGCCCTTCACTGCGCAACTCGCGGATCACCCGGAACAGTTGTTCGATTTCCCGCGCCGACAGCGAGCTGGTTGGCTCGTCAAACGCGATAATCTTGGCGTTGCGCGCCAGCGCTTTGGCGATTTCCACCATCTGCCACTGGCCGATGGACAGGTATTTCAGCGGCGTATCCGGGTCGATATCCAACCCCAGATGTTCCAGTTGCAGACGCGATTCATAACGCAGCAACGTACGGTTCACCACACCGCCCTTGTGCGGCAGCTGCCCCAGATAGATGTTCTCCGCCACCGTCATTTCAGGCACCAGATGCAGTTCCTGATAGATGATCGCCACGCCGGCGTTCAGCGCGTCCATCGTATTGGCGAAGCGCACCGGCTGCCCTTTAATATGAATTTCTCCCTGTGACGGCGTGTAATTGCCGCTCAAAATTTTCAGCAATGTGGATTTTCCCGCGCCGTTTTCCCCCATCAGTGCATGGATTTGCCCGGCATGGCAGTCGAAACTGATGTCATCCAGCGCCTTGACGCCGGGAAACACTTTGCCAATCCCACGAAAGGATAAATAAGGTGACTGTACGGTCATTTCAGCATCCTCAATGGTCTGCGCCGTCATTTATGAGGTATGACGGCGCGGCCAGTGTCCGCTCTCGCCGGCTAAGGCGGGAGCGGACAAGGGTCATTACATCAGGCCTTTCTTCTGCAGTTCAGTTTTGAAGTTATCGCGGGTGATCAGCACCACATCGGTCACTTCGGTGAATTTCTGCGGCTCGACGCCTTTGGTCACCCAGTCATGCAGCATCTGGATGCTCTTGTAGCCGTGCACGTCCGGGCTTGGCAGCAACGAACCGTAGAAACCGGTCGGCTGCGATTTGGACAGTTCGCTGACCGCGTCCACCCCGTTGATGCCGATACCGATCACGTTGCCCGCCTTGAATCCCTGTCCTTCAGTCGCACGCACGCCGCCCAGCACGGTGTTGTCGTTCATGCCGACCACCAGCCAGTTTTTCACGTTCGGATGCTGCACCAGCAACGAGTTGGCGGCGTCAAACGCGCCAGGGATATCGTTGGATTTGGTGGGGACCTGATAAATCTGTTTTTCCGGGAATCCGGCCGCCTTCAGCGCATCCATCGACCCGGAAGTACGGCGACGGGCGGTATCCAGCTCGTTGGCGGTGATCGCCATAACGGCCGTTTCCTGCAGTTTCCAGCCGCGTTTCTGCATCTCTTTCCACAACTCCTGCCCCTGGCGTTCGCCAATCTTGGTGGCGGCCATCATTACCAGCGGTACCGTGTCCATCGGCTGCCCTTTGGCGTTGACGAACTGGTCGTCGACGGCGATCACTTTCAGGTTATAGCTGCGCGCTTTGGCGACGATGGCCGCGCCCAGTTTCGGGTCAGGGGTACAGATGACAAACCCTTTGGCGCCGCTGGCCGCCAGGCTGTCGATAGCATTGAGGGTTTTTTCGCCATCCGGTACGGCGATCTTGATAACGTCAAATCCCAGGTCTTTACCGGCCTTGTCAGCAAACCGCCATTCGGTCTGGAACCAGGGTTCTTCCGGCTGTTTGACCAGAAAGCCCAGTTTCATGTTTTCCGCGATAGCCGATTGTGACATAACCGTGGCCAGGCCAATTGCTGCCAGAACCTTAGTGAATTTATGCATGGTCTTCTCCGCTCGTTGTTATCTTTAACACGCAGGCAACCGGGGATGCCCTCACGGGTGTAAACGCTCCCGGCAAGATGTTCCTTTTGGGAGCGATGAAAAAACAAAGAGTTATTGTGATCTCATCCTCCGGTTTCCTTCAGACGCGTAAGTTGTAGCTGTTATTTTCATCACGAAGAGAGAGCATTATCACATTCAGAAACTACAGCTGATTCGTACATAGATTCAGCAAATTTAACCTGCCATTAACTTATGACCGCCATCACAAAACCCCTGTCCGTGACAGAAAAATGCATACTTCCAGCCAACCGCTCCTCACGGCGCCAGAACGGCCTGTCTATCGTAAACAGCGTGATCCCTACGATTAACAGGAGCAGCAACGATGAGTGCGGGCGCCATTACTCTTGGTCTTGATTTTGGCAGCGATTCTGTCCGTGCGCTGGCGGTGGATTGCCGCAGCGGGCAGGAGCTGGAAACAGAAGTGGTCTACTATCCGCGCTGGCGCCAGGGACAATATTGTCATCCCGCCAGCAATCAGTTCCGCCACCATCCGCTGGATTACATTGAATCGCTGGAGTTGGCGATCCGCGCGGTAGTGGCGCGGCTCACTCCTGAACAGCGTCGGCAGATAATCGGCATTGGCGTCGACTCCACCGGCTCCACCCCGGCGCCGATTGACGAACAGGGCGACGTGCTGGCATTGCGTCCGGAATTCGCGGACAACCCCAACGCCATGTTTGTGCTGTGGAAAGACCACACCGCGATTGACGAAGCGGAAGCCATCAACCAGCTGTGCCGCAGCGGCCAGTTCCCGGATTACACCCGCTACATCGGCGGGGTGTACTCATCGGAATGGTTCTGGGCCAAAATTCTCCATATCACCCGTGAAGATCCGTCGGTACGTCAGGCAGCGGTGTCCTGGATCGAATTGTGCGACTGGGTGCCCGCCCTGCTCTCCGGCACCACGGCGCCTGACGCCATCCGCCGCGGTCGTTGCAGCGCCGGACACAAATCACTGTGGCATCCCGACTGGGGCGGCCTGCCGCCAAAAGACTTTTTGCAGGCGCTGGATCCCTGCCTGACGGAAAAACTGCAGTATCCGTTGTTCACCGATACCTGGACTGCCGATCGTCCGGTCGGCGCATTGACGCCGGAATGGGCTCGCCGGTTGGGGTTGTCAGAAAACGTCGTGATATCCGGCGGCGCTTTCGATTGTCATATGGGTGCCGTCGGCGCCGGGGCGCAACCCTATACGTTGGTCAAAGTGATCGGCACTTCAACCTGCGACATCCTGATCGCCGATGCGGATCGGGTGGGCAGCAATACGATCGCCGGGATCTGCGGTCAGGTGGACGGCAGCGTGGTGCCCGGTTTCATCGGGCTGGAAGCCGGTCAATCCGCCTTTGGCGACATGTACGCCTGGTTTGGCCGCGTGCTGGGCTGGCCGCTGCAACTGGCCGCCCGCGAACACCCAGACTGGCAACCGCAACTGGAACAGCTGCAATCCAGCCTGCTGGCGCAGCTGACGCAAGCCTGGGCCGATTCCCCATCGCTCGATCACCTGCCGGTAGTGCTCGACTGGTTTAATGGCCGCCGCACGCCGTTCGCCAACCAACGGCTCAAAGGGGTGATCACCGACCTGAATCTCGGCACCGACGCGCCGGCACTGTTCGGCGGGCTGATCGCCGCCACCGCGTTTGGTGCCCGCGCTATCATGGCCTGCTTCGAGTCTCAGCAGATCCCGGTGGAAAACCTGCTGGCGCTGGGCGGCATCGCCCGGAAATCCACCACCATCATGCAAGTCTGTACCGACGTCATGAACCGCCCGATGCAGATCGTCGCCTCGGATCAATGCTGCGCGCTGGGCGCCGCTATTTTCGCCGCCGTGGCTGCCGGCGTTCACCCGGATATCCCCATCGCCCAGCAGCATATGGCCTGCGGCATCGAACGCACCCTGACGCCTGACCCGAACCGGGTCGCCCGTTATCAACAGCTTTATGAACGCTATCAGCAGTGGTGCCGGCTGGCGGAGCCCGCCTACAGCCCCCGGACCGGGGCAGACCATTGAAAGTTTGCCGAACATCACTTTTACATCCCTTTGGGAACCCAAACAGGAGTCATCATGGAACAATTTAAGCCGCTCGAAGTCTGGTTTGTGATTGGCAGTCAGCATCTGTATGGCCCGGAAGCGCTGCGTCAGGTGAAAGAGAACGCCGAAAAAGTGGTGAATGGCCTTAACCGCGACGCCAACCTGCCGGTGCGGCTGGTACTCAAACCGCTGGTCAAAACCCCGGATGAAATCACCGCGCTGTGCCGCGACGCCAATTATCAGGATAACTGCATCGGGCTGCTGGCCTGGCTGCATACCTTCTCGCCCGCCAAAATGTGGATTGGCGGTCTGAGCATCCTCAACAAACCGCTGTTGCAGTTCCATACCCAGTTCAACGCCGATATCCCCTGGGACACCATGGACATGGATTTCATGAACCTGAACCAGACCGCTCACGGCGGGCGCGAATTCGGTTTTATCGGCGCGCGCATGCGTCAGCCTCATCAGGTGGTGGTCGGCCACTGGCAGGATCGTCACGCCCATGAACGCATCGCCAAATGGATGCGGGTCGCGGCGGCGCTGCAGGAAAGCCGTCAGCTCAAGGTAGCCCGTTTTGGCGATAACATGCGGGAAGTGGCGGTCACCGAAGGCGATAAAGTCGGGGCGCAAATCCAGTTTGGCTACGCGGTCAGCGCCTGGGGGCTGGGAGACCTGGTTGGCGTGGTGGACGATGTCAGCCAGGGCGATGTGAATACGCTGATTGAAGAGTATGAAGCCAGCTACACCCTCAGCGAAGCGCTCAGGCTGCATGGTCCGAAACGGCAAAATCTGCTGGATGCGGCCCGTATCGAGCTCGGCCTGAAACGCTTTCTCGATCAGGGCGGCTTTAAGGCTTTCACCACCAATTTCGAAAACCTCTACGGCCTCAAGCAGCTTCCCGGCGTGGCGGTACAACGTCTGATGCAGCAGGGATACGGTTTCGGCGCCGAAGGCGACTGGAAAACCGCCGCGCTGTTGCGCGTGATGAAGGTCATGGCGCAGGGATTACCCGGCGGCACCTCCTTCATGGAGGATTACACCTACCACTTCGCTCCCGGCAACAATCTGGTGCTCGGCGCCCATATGCTGGAAGTGTGCCCCAGCATCGCCAGCGAGGAAAAACCGCTGCTGGATGCGCAATACCTCGGGATCGGCGGCAAAGCGGATCCGGTGCGATTGATCTTCTCCGCGCCGGCCGGATCGGCGCTGAACGTCAGCGTGATCGATCTGGGCGATCGTTTCCGCCTGCTGGTTAATCAGGTGGATACCGTCGCCCAGCCGCATCCCTTGCCGAAACTGCCGGTCGCCCGCGCGCTCTGGCAGGCGCAGCCATCGCTGGAAACGGCGGCCGAAGCCTGGATTCTGGCGGGCGGCGCTCATCATACCGTGTTTACCCAATCGCTCGATCTCGATTATCTGCGGCTGTACGCCGACCTGCACAACATCGAGTTGACGGTGATTGATCAGGACACCACCCTGCCGGCCCTCAGGGACGGGCTGCGCTGGAACGAGTTGTACTACAAACTGTGCGGACACCGGGCGTAATACCGGCTATCCGTTAACTTGCCTATCGTGACAACGCCTGCCGGCGCCCTGATGCCGGCAGGCGGCGATTTCGGTTATTGCATTCATGTCTGTTCAGCATCCGTCGCTGTACAATCCGTCGCTGTACATCCAACCTGACAATACGTGATATTCCGAATAATAAAATAAAAATTGTCATTATTACGCGTGAATATCACCGTATTTAAATGAAACAAAAGGTTTCCATAAACACGGAAAATAATAATAACGAAGCCCAAAAATGTGACATAGATCGAGTGGGTTGCGCAAAAAACATCATAAGATGAATAAAATGTTAACCGCCATATTCCAGCCTTTTCCGCAGCTGTATTTTTCAGCGCCCTGTAATTAGTAGGATACGTTAATTAAATCAATGATAAAGCCACGATGTTCGGCATCAGTAAGAAATGAAGTAGATTTATGCTTTTTTATTACGACTGCCTATCATAAGCTGCGTTTTTGAATTCAGTACTGGACAGAATCCTCGAGGCGAATATACTGAATTCCCTTTAAACTCTATTTGATTATTTTACGCAAATGAGTGTTTACGAATATTTATTGAAATTCAGAAAAGTGAGTACATTGGAAAGTCTTGAGAAGTTGTTTGATCATTTGAATTATTCTCTGACTGACAATCACGACATTATCAATATGTATCGGGCTGCCGATCATCGCCGGGCCGAATTAGCCGCTGGCGGAAAACTGTTTGACATCGGGCAAGTGCCGAAATCCGTCTGGCACTTTGTGATTTAATGGGGCAGGTGATTTGATGAGGCAGGTGATTGATGGCATAGGTGGTCTGAGGGGTTAGCATGGATGCGCGTGCCGCCGCCGCACGCTATTCCCACCCGCATTTTCCCGCACGTATTTTCTTACCTTTTTTCTTACCTTTATCGCGCCCGATGAGTGCGATTGCCTAATATCCCCACAGAGGGTAAGTTGCCGAATGCCGGACAATGCCCGATAATACGCCGGTTTTATTTTGTAGGCACTGTAATGAGCGAATATGTCTTGCTGTTTGTTGGCACGCTTCTGGTCAACAATTTCGTACTGGTGAAATTCCTGGGCTTATGCCCGTTCATGGGCGTGTCCAAAAAGCTGGAAGCCGCCATCGGCATGGGGTTTGCCACGACATTTGTGATGACGATAGGGTCGGTGTTCTCCTGGCTGGTCAACACCTATGTGCTGCTGCCGTTAAACCTGCTCTACCTACGCACGCTGGCCTTTATCCTGGTTTTTGCCGTTGTGGTGCAATTCACCGAACTGGCGGTGCGGAAAACCAGCCCGGCGCTCTACCGTTTACTGGGCATCTTTCTGCCGCTGATCACCACCAACTGCGCCGTTCTCGGCGTCGCGTTGCTTAGCGTGAATCAATCGCACAACTTTCTGCAATCAACCATCTATGGTTTCAGCGCCGCCGCCGGCTTTTCGCTGGTATTAGTGCTGTTTGCCGCGCTGCGCGAACGCCTTGCCGTAGCCGATGTGCCCGCGCCGTTCCGCGGATCGTCTATCGCCCTGGTAACGGCCGGCCTGATGTCGCTGGCCTTTATGGGCTTTACCGGGCTGGTGAAACTTTGATGATCACAATCTGGATAGCCATAGCAGCGCTCAGCGCGCTGGCGCTGGTGTTCGGGTTAGTCCTGGGCTTTGCCTCGCGCCGCTTTCAGGTGGAAGAAGACCCGGTGGTTGAGCAACTGGACGCCATGCTGCCGCAAAGCCAGTGCGGCCAGTGCGGTTATCCCGGCTGCCGCCCCTACGCCGAGGCGATCGCCCTCAACAACGAACAAATCAACAAATGCGTGCCGGGCGGCGAACCGCTGATGCTGAAGCTGGCGGAGCGGCTGAATGTCGATCCGCAGCCGCTTGACGCCGAGGCGCCGCAAAAACCGGAACCGCTGGTCGCCTGGGTCGACGAAAACAACTGTATCGGCTGCACCAAATGCATCCAGGCCTGCCCGGTGGACGCCATTGTCGGCACCACCCGCGCCGTCCATACCGTCATCCGCGATCTGTGTACCGGCTGCAACCTGTGCGTGCCGCCCTGCCCAACGGATTGTATCGAATTAAGACCTTTAGCCCCGACAACCGCCAGTTGGAAATGGAATCTCGACGCCATTCCGGTGCGTGTTATCCAGGCGGAAAACCGTGTGATCGAAAATCATGTTTAAGCTGTTCGCCGCCTTCAGAAAAGACAGAATCTGGGATTTTTCAGGCGGAATTCATCCCCCGGAAATGAAAACCCAATCCAGTCAGGTACCGCTGCGGCAGGTTCCTATGCCTGACTATTTGATTATCCCGCTCAAGCAGCACCTCGGGCCGGAAGGCGACCTGTGCGTCAAAGCCGGCGATCCGGTGCTGCGGGGACAGCCGCTGACACGCGGTACCGGCCGGATGCTGCCGGTGCACGCGCCGACCTCCGGGACGGTGCACGCCATCCGCCAGCATATGAGCAATCACCCTTCCGGGCTGACCGAGCTCAGCATCATTATCATTCCCGACGGTCAGGACCGCTGGTGCGAACGCCGCTCCTTCGCCGATTACCGTCAGGCAACGCCGTCCGAACTGGTTGAGCATCTGCATCAGGCCGGTATCGCCGGGCTGGGCGGCGCCGGCTTTCCCACCGCCGCTAAACTGCAGGGCGGTCTGCGCGGCATCGACACCCTGATTATCAACGCCGCCGAATGCGAACCCTATATTACCGCCGACGATCGTCTGATGCAGGAGTGTGCGCAGGAGATCGCGCAAGGGATCGACATCCTCGACCATCTGCTGCAACCGCAACGTATCCTGCTGGGCATTGAAGACAACAAGCCGGAAGCCATCGCGGCGCTGCGTTACGCGTTGGTGGATTACCCTCGTATCCAGATGCGGGTAATCCCTACGAAATACCCATCCGGCGGCGCCAAGCAGTTAACCAAGATCCTGACCGGCAAAGAAGTGCCCTTCGGCAAGCATTCAGCGTCTATCGGCGTATTGATGCAAAACGTCGGCACCGCGTACGCCATCAAACGTTCGGTCATTAACGGCGAGCCGCTGACCGAGCGGGTCGTCACCCTGACCGGCGATGCCTTGCGCCAGCCGGGCAACGTCTGGGCGCGGTTGGGCACGCCAGTGCGTCATCTGCTGCGCCACGCTGGCTACCATGTCACCACCACTCAGCCGATGGTGGTCATGGGCGGGCCGCTGATGGGGTTCACCCTGCCTGCGCTGGACGTACCGATCATCAAGACCAGTAACTGCATTCTGGCCCCCGCCCGCGATGAGATTCAGGCGCAGGAAGAGGAACAGGCCTGCATCCGTTGCGGCAAATGCGCCGATGCCTGCCCGGCCGGGCTGCTACCGCAGCAGCTTTACTGGTTTAGCCGGGGACAAGAGCACGAGAAGGCGCGCCAGCACCATCTGTTTGACTGTATCGAATGCGGCGCCTGCGCGTACGTTTGTCCGAGCAATATCCCGCTGGTGCAGTATTACCGTCAGGAAAAAGCCGAGATTCAGGCGCTGGATCAAGAATCCCGCAAGGCAATAGAAGCCAAAGCGCGCTTTGATGCGCGTCAGGTCCGTCTGGAGCGGGAAAAACAGGCGCGCGAGCTACGCCATAAACAGGCCGCCGCCAGCGTGGCAGCCGCCGACAAAGATGCGGTGATGGCGGCGCTGGAAAGAGTGCGTACCAAACAGGCGACGGCCGTTCAGGCCGAAATCCGCATTGAACCGGGCCAGCAGCCGGATAACAGCGCCGTGATTGCCGCCCGCGAAGCCCGCAAGGCGCAGGCGCGCGAACATCAGGCGGAAAAAACGCTGAACACAGCGGAAGACGACGCGCCGAAAGCCGCCATCGCGGCGGCGATCGCCCGCGTCAAAGCCAGACAGGCCGAGGCGCACGCGCCATCGTCTGTTACCGAAGTCGATTCGGTTGCCGGAACCGAAGAACTCGCGGCGTTAGATCCACGCAAAGCGGCGGTTGAAGCGGCGATTGCCCGGGTTAAAGCCCGTAAGGCCGCGCAGTCTGGTACCGCAGAAGAGGTGACATTGTCACCCGCTGCATCGGTATCAACCACAGTGGAAGCGCTGGAAAGCGCGCTCCCGACCACACCGGCTGACGCCGCCCCAACCGAGATTATCGACCCGCGTAAAGCCGCCGTCGCCGCTGCCATCGCCCGGGTTAAAGCACGCAAGGCCGCCGCATCGCAGGCGTCGCAAGAGGACTAAATGGCTTTCAGAATCGCACCCTCACCGTTTACCCATAACCGCCAGTCCACCCGCAATATGATGCGCTGGGTTCTGGCCGCCTGTGTGCCCGGCCTCGCGGCGCAAGCCTGGTTTTTCGGTTACGGCAACCTGATCCAGCTGGCGCTGGCCAGCATCACCGCGCTCTTTACCGAAGCGGCGATATTGTCATTGCGAAAACGACCGGTGCTGGAAACGCTGCAGGACAGTTCCGCGCTGTTGACGGCAGTTCTGCTGGCCATCAGCCTGCCGCCGTTTACGCCCTGGTGGATGGTGGTGTTGGCCACCCTCTTCGCCATTATTATCGCCAAGCAGCTGTACGGCGGACTGGGGCAAAACCCGTTCAATCCGGCAATGATCGGCTACGTGGTGCTGCTGATTTCCTTCCCGGTGCAGATGACCAGTTGGTTGCCGCCGGACGGGCTGCAGGCATCGCCGGTCGGGTTCATGGATGCGCTGACGGCGATCTTCACCGGTCACGGAACGGCGGGTCAGACTATCCAGCAGCTGATTCAGGGGGTGGATGGCGTCAGTCAGGCCACGCCGCTGGACGCATTCAAAACCGGCTTGCGCAGCGGTCATCAACCCGAAGCGTTGCTGCATCAGCCGTTATTTGGCGGCGTGCTGGCCGGGCTGGGCTGGCAATGGATTAATCTGGCTTTTCTGGCCGGCGGCCTGTTTATGCTGTTGCTGCGGGTCATCCACTGGCAGATTCCGTTCAGTTTCCTGCTCGCGTTGTCCGTATGCGCGCTGGCGGGTTGGTACCTGCATCCGGACGTCAGCGCCCCGCCGCTGCTGCACCTGTTTTCCGGCGCGACCATGCTGGGCGCGTTCTTTATCGCCACCGACCCGGTTACCGCCTCCACCACGCCCAGAGGTCGCCTGATTTTCGGCGCGTTGATCGGCGTGCTGGTATGGACCATCCGCACCTACGGCGGTTACCCTGATGGCGTGGCTTTCGCCGTGCTGTTGGCCAACATTACCGTGCCGTTGATCGACTACTTCACTAAACCACGCGCTTATGGCCATCGCTAAGGACGGATTATGCTGCTGACCACTATGCGCCGCCATGCCACCACGCTGGCTCTGTTTGCCGCCTTTACCACCGGGTTGACCGCACTGGTTAACTCCCTGACCGAAAAAACCATTTCGCAGCAGGTTATCGCACAGCAGCGCGCGCTGCTGGACCAGGTGATCCCTGTCGATCGCTATAACAACGATCTGCTCAGCGAGTGCTATCTGGTGAGCGACCCGGCGCTGGGCTCCGCTTCGCCACACCGTGTCTACATTGCTCGCCATGACGGCGCACCGGTCGCCGCCGCGCTGGAAAGTACCGCGCCTGACGGTTATTCCGGCGCGATCCATCTGCTGATTGGCGCAGACTTTCATGGTACCGTGCTGGGCACACGGGTCACCGAGCATCATGAGACACCGGGGCTGGGCGACAAGATAGATATCCGTATTTCCGACTGGATAACGCGTTTTACCGGCCAGGCCGTTACAGATTCACAAGATAGCCGCTGGGCGGTGAAAAAAGACGGCGGCCAGTTTGATCAGTTTACCGGCGCCACCATTACCCCGCGCGCGGTGGTCAATGCGGTGAAACGCGGCGCCCTGTTTTTACAAACCTTGCCGCCGCGACTGTCCACCCTGACGCCATGTGGAGATAAACCATGAACCAGACCAAAGAACTGGCCCTGCAGGGACTGTGGAAAAACAACTCGGCACTGGTGCAACTGCTGGGGCTGTGCCCGCTGCTGGCGGTGACCTCCACCGCCACCAACGCGCTCGGACTGGGGCTCGCCACCACGCTGGTGCTGACATGCACCAATATTGCCGTTTCCGCGCTGCGCCGTTGGGTGCCGGACGAAATTCGTATTCCGATTTACGTCTTGCTGATTGCCTCGGTGGTCACCATCGTGCAGATGCTGATCAACGCTTACGCCTACGGTCTGTATCAGTCGCTGGGGATTTTTATCCCGCTGATCGTCACCAACTGTATCGTGATTGGGCGCGCGGAAGCCTTCGCGTCGAAAAATACGGTGATGCTGTCGGCATTGGACGGCCTGTTCATGGGCCTGGGCGCCACCAGCGCGCTGTTTGTGCTGGGCGCGATAAGAGAGATCCTCGGCAATGGCACCCTGTTTGACGGCGCCGACCTGCTGCTGGGCAGTTGGGCTCGGGTGTTACGGGTCGAGGTCGTGCATATGGACTCGCCGTTCCTGCTGATGATTTTGCCGCCCGGCGCCTTTATCGGACTGGGAATGATGCTGGCAGCCAAATATATTATCGATGAAAAACGCAAACAGCGCCGTGCCCGTACTGTGCGGCTGTCGCCTCTTAGCTCATCTACGCTGACGGAATAATATGAACAAAGAGAAACGGATTGCCATTCTTAGCCGCCTGCGAGAAAACAACCCGCATCCCACCACCGAACTGAAATTCAACTCGCCGTTTGAACTGCTCATTTCGGTGCTGCTGTCCGCGCAAGCCACCGACGTCAGCGTTAACAAAGCCACGGAAAAGCTCTATCCGGTGGCGAATACGCCGCAGGCGATGCTGGATTTAGGCGTGGACGGCGTGAAGTCGTATATCAAGACCATCGGGCTGTTCAACAGCAAGGCTGAAAACATCATCAAAACCTGCCGCATTTTGCTGGATAAACATCAGGGCCAGGTGCCGGAAGATCGCGCCGCGCTGGAAGCCCTGCCCGGCGTCGGGCGTAAAACCGCCAACGTGGTGCTGAACACCGCTTTTGGCTGGCCAACCATCGCGGTGGATACCCATATCTTCCGCGTTTGCAATCGTACCCACTTTGCACCGGGCAAAACCGTCGAGCAGGTGGAAGAAAAATTGCTGAAATACGTCCCGGCGGAATTCAAGGTCGACTGTCACCACTGGCTGATCCTGCACGGCCGTTATACCTGCGTCGCCCGCAAGCCGCGCTGCGGCGCCTGTCTGATAGAGGACTTGTGCGAATATAAGGAAAAGGTCGATATCTGACCGACGACGCTGTTATTCCGTAATGACAAGGGCAGGTTTTCACCTGCCCTTGTTGCATCATGTCGCACAGTGAAATGGATTGATTATTTCACCGGCAGCGTAACGTCCTTGAACATGGCTTCGATCTCTTCATTCGAGCGCAGCGAAATCGCCGTATCCACCACATCACGTGTCAGGTGCGGCGCAAAACGATGAATAAAATCGTACATGTAGCTACGCAGGAACGTACTGCGACGAAAACCGATTTTGGTGGTGCTATAACTGAACAGGTTATCGGCGTTGATAGCCACCAGATCCGGATCGCTGGCCGGGTCCACCGCCATATTGGCGATGACGCCGACGCCCAGTCCCAGGCGGACATAGGTTTTGATCACATCGGCATCGGTCGCGGTAAACACGATGCGCGGCGTCAGTCCGGCCCGGTTGAATGCGGTATCCAGTTCGGAACGGCCGGTAAAACCGAAGGTATAGGTGACGATCGGGTAGGCTGCCAGTTCTTCAATGCTGATATCGGTTTTACCCGCCAGCGGATGGTCCGGCTTCACTACCACAGCGCGGTTCCAGTGGTAGCACGGCAGCATGATCAGGTCTTCATACAAATGCAGCGCTTCGGTGGCGATGGCGAAATCCGCTGAGCCTTTGGCCACGGCTTCGGCAATCTGCATCGGCGAGCCTTGATGCATATGCAGCGAAACGCGCGGATAACGCTCGATAAACCCTTTGATCACGTCAGGCAACGCGTAACGCGCCTGAGTGTGCGTGGTGGCGACGTACAGCGAGCCTTTGTCTGGATAAGTGTGCTCGCCTGCCACCGCCTTGATGGCATCGACCTTGGACAGCACCTCACGGGCGATACGAATGATTTCCTGCCCGGCAGGCGTCACCTGGGTCAAATGTTTTCCGCTGCGTGCAAAGATCTGAATACCCAGTTCATCTTCAAGCATCCGAACCTGTTTACTGATCCCCGGCTGGGAGGTGTACAACCCCTCGGCGGTCGAAGAAACGTTCAGATTGTGATTAACAACTTCAACGATATAACGAAGCTGTTGCAGTTTCATAAGTTATCCCATTCCGTAATATGTCATGCGCGGCGGCATCTGTATTGTTGACGTTATCTGCGTTGACAAGGGGGCGACAGCTCAATGCAACGGTATAGATTCTCGCCACTTAAATGCCATTTAATCATAAAAAAATATTTTATATAACCACTTTCTGTATTACTTAGACAGTACTGGTACTGGAAAACGGGTTTTTATTTCCTTTTTTGTTATCGGCTGCCGGCGGATGATATTCATGGTTGATGGATCAAAAAAGCCAGCCTATGCAGGCTGGCTTAACGTAATGTAACCGCAAACAGATGGAAAAAATGCGGTTTTAGTCAATTATCGGCGTAATTAGCGGCTGCTTTCCACCCATTTGCCGTCCACATAAAATGCCGACCATCCGGTAGCTTTGCCCTCTTTTTCAGAGGAAACATACTGCTGTTTGGTTTTGCGGCTGAACCGCACCAGCGTTTTGTTGCCTTCCGGATCGACCACCGGCGCCTCGGCCAGATAGCGTAATTTCTCTGGCAGGCGATCGCGGAAACGCACCAGTTCTTCCACCAGCGGCGCGCGGGTTTCCCGCGATTTCGGGAAGGTATTGGCCGCCAGGAACACGCCCGCTGCGCCATCGCGCAGCACAAAATAGGCGTCGGATTTCTCGCACGGCAGCTCCGGCAACGGCACCGGATCTTCTTTCGGCGGCGCCACTTCCCCGTTACGCAGAATTTTGCGGGTATTGCCGCAGCTTTCGTTGGTACAGGCCATATATTTGCCGAAACGCCCCATTTTCAGGTGCATTTCCGAACCGCACTTCTCGCATTCCACTACCGGGCCGTCATAGCCTTTGAGGCGGAACTCGCCTTGTTCGATCTCATAGCCATCGCAGGACGGGTTGTTGCCGCACACATGCAGTTTGCGCTGATTGTCGATCAGGTAGCTGTCCATCGCCGTGCCGCATTTCGGGCAGCGGCGACGGGCGCGCAGCGCATTGGTTTCCGCCTCGTCGCCTTCCAGCACATTCAACACTTCCGCTTCCGGAATCAGGTTGATGGTGGTTTTGCAGCGTTCTTTGGGCGGCAACGCGTAACCGGAACAGCCGAGGAACACCCCGGTGCTGGCGGTACGGATCCCCATTTTGCGGCCGCAGGTCGGGCAATCAATGCTGGTCAGCACCATCTGGTTCGGCTTCATGCCGCCTTCGTCCGGCTCCAGCTCGGCGGTTTCCAGCTGTTTGCTGAATTCGGCGAAGAATTCATCCAGCACCGCTTTCCACTCGGCCTGACTGTTCGCCACCAGGTCGAGGCTATTTTCCATACGGGCGGTAAAATCGTAGTTCATCAGCTCGCGGAAGTTATCTTCCAGCCGATCGGTCACGATCTCCCCCATCTTCTCGGCGTAGAAACGGCGGTTTTCCACCCGCACATAACCACGATCCTGAATGGTGGATATGATGGCGGCATACGTGGAAGGACGGCCGATACCGCGCTTTTCCAGCTCCTTGACCAGCGATGCTTCGCTGTAACGCGCCGGCGGTTTGGTAAAGTGCTGACTTGGCAATAGTTTTTCCAGCGACAGGGATTGCCCCACGTCGACGGCCGGCAACGTGCGGTCTTCATCGCCCTTACGCAACGCCGGCATCACCTTGGTCCAGCCGTCGAAGCGCAGAGTGCGCCCTTTGGCACGCAGCTGATAGTCGCCGGCGCTGACCACCAGCGTGGTGGAATCGTATTGGGCCGGCATCATCTGACAGGCCACAAACTGCCGCCAAATCAGTTGATACAGCTTTTGCGCATCCGCTTCCATGTCTTTGAGCTGGTCGGCCAGCACCTTCACATCGGAAGGACGAATGGCTTCGTGCGCTTCCTGCGAGTTTTCCTTGCTGGTGTAAAGGTTGGGCGCTTCCGGCAGATAGCGTTTGCCAAATTCGTCATGGATATAATCACGCGCCATCGCCAGCGCATCCTGACTCAGGTTGGTGGAGTCGGTACGCATGTAAGTGATATGGCCGGCTTCATACAACCGTTGCGCCATCATCATGGTCTTTTTCACGCCGAAGCCCAGACGGGTGCTGGCGGCCTGCTGCAGAGTAGAGGTAATAAACGGCGCGCCCGGTTTGCTGCTGGTCGGTTTGTCTTCCCGCTCGGCCACTACATAGCTAGCTTTTTCCAGCAGGCTGACCGCCGCTTGCGTCTGAGCCTGATTCACCGGCCGGAACGGTTTGCCGTTGTGGTGTGTTACCTGCATCTGCAGCGCGATTTCCGGGTTCGCCAGCAAATCGGCGTGCAATTCCCAGTATTCTTCCGGCACAAACGCTTTAATTTCGCGCTCGCGCTCCACCACCAGACGTACCGCCACTGACTGTACGCGACCGGCGGACAGCCCACGGGCAATTTTTTTCCACAGCAGCGGCGATACCATGTAACCCACCACGCGGTCCATGAAACGGCGGGCCTGCTGGGCGTTGACACGGTTGATATTCAGTTCGCCCGGATTGTCGAACGCCTGGCGAATAGCGTTTTTGGTGATCTCGTTGAACACCACGCGGCTGAAACGCGTATCGTCGCCACCGATGATTTCCCGCAGGTGCCAGGCAATGGCTTCCCCTTCGCGGTCAAGGTCGGTTGCGAGATAGACGTGCTCGGCGTTCTGCGCCAGCGTTTTCAGTTCCGATACGACTTTTTCCTTGCCGGGCAGAATCTCATACTGAGCCTGCCAGCCGCGATAGGGATCCACCCCCATGCGGTTGACCAGCGCGGTTTTTTCATCTTTCTTGACTGCTTTTTTGGCTTTTTCCCCGTTGGCCTCAGCGCTTTTCTTGCTCGCCGAACCGGAGCCGCTGGTCGGCAAGTCGCGTACATGCCCCACGCTGGATTTCACCACGTAATCATTGCCAAGGTACTTATTAATCGTTTTGGCTTTTGCCGGGGACTCGACGATAACGAGAGCTTTACCCATAATATATTGTTACCTACTGAATTCTTTGAAAAAAGAAGAAATTTTCTCAGTTATTCGCTCTGGCTTTCCAGCCGGCGTAGCCTGAACCATCATGGTTGCGGGAAAATCGTTCTGTTGGTGCGTCGACGGCGCGCCGCACGCACTCACCGCGTCGCAACCCTATGATCATTCAGGATTATTCATTTACTGCACCGCCCTTTGCGGTAACCGGTTCCGTCCCGGCGCAAAGCAATTATTCCGCTTGACGATGCAAAATCCCACACTCTACCTGATAAATAACACCACGCAACCTAATTAGCATGTAAAACCCGTTTTCGCCAATCGTTACTCTCGTGTTTATCGGCAAACAGGCGACTAAAAATCAGTCAGTTTGCGATAAATTCCGTTCAGGCGGTACAATAGCGCCAGCAAAACAAGGGTTATTTGCAGGAGAACAATCCCATGTCTGGTTTTACACACATAAATGAAGAAAAAACGCCAATTGGTCGCGAGGCTCTGCTGCTGGAAGCCAACACACTGATTAAAAACCACGAAGACTACCTGCACGGCATGGTAGCCAATGCGGTAGAACAAAAGAGTGGCGTGCTGGTGTTTCGTGGCGAATACTTTCTCGACAGCGATGGATTGCCGACGCACAAGACCACGGCGGTGTTCAATATGTTCAAACACCTGGCGCACGTTTTGTCGGAAAAATACCAGTTAATCGATTAACACCGGAATCCCGCCGGGCGCTACCTGCTGATGCGGGCCGCTCCCGGCGTACCCCCTGATGCAGAGCAAGGATCACAGCGTGACTCCGCTATTGTGCACTTCGATCATTCTGATTGTCTGAACGCCCTATCCGCCATGCATGCTTCTATTTTATCTCCTCCGGTTGATATCAGGCCGCCCGCATGATGTTTGGATGGAAAACGCCGTCAGCATAGGCTCAGCATGACTTAAAATAATCAACGAAACTATTTTTTAATAAATATACTCCACTTGATTTTAAAAAATATCATTTCAAATAGATTAATTTCAAAAAATAAAATCAAAACAATTAAAAACAAATTTTTCAATTTATTTACAAACCAAATATCGTTATTTATACTCGCCACCGATGCCACCCAGGCATTAATTAAAAAACATTTACGGAGAGTGTTATGAAAAAGCAATTTGGATTGCCTTTGCTATTGTCACTCGCAGCAATTTTTAGCCACGCTGGCTATTCGCAAACCATCAATACTACCGATGAAGCAGGCCCGCCGATCGAATTAGGTATGTCGGCGTTTGATTCACTGGAAAACAACAGCCCGTTGTCTGCGGCCAAAGACACGTCCCGCGCCTCCACCTCTGGCGCCTTGCGGGCCCCCGCTCCGGCGTTGTCACGGGTCGCCGTGTATGCGGTCGGTTCATCAACCTGCGGCTGGGAATACATGACGTCTGTTGGTCAGTTCTCAACTACCTGTGACCACGGCGGCGCCCAGCTCAGAGTCGTGGTGCAGGAAATTGGTTACGGCAGCAACCCCGTTGCCTGGATGAATGGCGGCGCATTGCCTCGTTCGGCTAATTATCAAAGTGACGCCATTTGTATTGTCGGGAATCAATATACCTTCCCTTGCCCGGCCGGATATACCGTTGTTGGCTGGATGCGTTATTACAATCTGGATGGGACTGATAACGGTCAGTTTAAATTCCAGGACACATCCACCAACGCGCCGAGAAATACATTATTCACACAGATCTATATTAATTAATTCGCCATCTGAACGGCCCGATTCGGGCCGTTCACTCTGAATAAAACACACATTATTAGTGTGTATATTCTGATTTGGAAATAGAAATCGCCCGCACATTGATATAAATGGAATGCGCTATTTCAAGAAACCCCAAAAAATAAAAATCCATAGTCCGCAGCATGCATGGCTATGGATAGGAGTGACGGTAAAAATAGCGTCTTAATGACGGAATGGTGGGAAATAATCGTGATGGATGGGAACCTGGCGTTCAACAATCAGGGTTAGAACCTGAGAGATGGAGAGTGGCGATTACATTACAGGAACCGGTTTACCCACCTATCCGGCCGCTAATATGCGGATGGCATTGCTCAGCGCGGACAGGCGGGGGGTTAAACACTAAGGTGAATTACAACTGGGGGTTACTGCCCCGCTGCCACCAGCGCAGCATCAGGCGTTCCAGAGCATCGCCGGTGCTGCCGGTGAGGCGGTCCAACAGACGTTTGCGGCGGGTATAGCGCACGGCCAGCACTTCGTGGTTTTCCATTTCCGCGATCAGCAGATCGTCGCTGGTGCCGATAGCATCCACCAGCCCCATCGCTCTGGCCTGCGTGCCGAACCAGTGCTCGCCGGTAGCAACCGACTCAATATCCAGCGACGGGCGCATCTCGCTGACAAACTGCTTGAACAACAGATGCGTTTCATTCAATTCCTCGCGAAACTTCTCCCGGCCTTCTTCGGTATTTTCGCCGAACAACGTCAGGGTACGTTTGTACTGACCCGCAGTATGCAGTTCCACATCGATATCTTTGCTTTTCAGCAGCCGGTTGAAGTTGGGGATTTGCGCCACCACGCCAATCGACCCAACAATGGCGAACGGCGCCGCCACAATGCGATCCGCTACGCACGCCATCATATAGCCGCCGCTGGCCGCCACCTTGTCTACCGCCACCGTCAGGCGGATACCGCGCTGACGAAACCGCTGCAGTTGCGAAGCCGCCAGCCCGTAGCCGTGCACCACACCGCCGGGGCTTTCCAGACGCAACAACACTTCATCTTCCGGCCGGGCCACCGCCAGCACTGCGGACACTTCTTCACGCAGCGAACTCACCTCACCGGCATCCATGCTGCCGTTAAAATCGAGCACATACAAACACGAACGAGCGGATTTCTCTTCCCCCCGTTTGGCGCGTTTCTTCTCTTGTTTGGCGGTTTCCTTTTCTTCTTTCTTCTGCTTTTTCTCCAGCAGGCTGCGCGCGGTATCGCTCATGGCGGCGGACTGCATCTCCTGCCGCATTTCGCGGTATTGTTCGCCCAGATTAATCACCTGCAGTTCGCCCTTTCGATGGCGCTTACGCTGCGTCATACCGACTGTCAGCACCACCAATGCGCCGATGGCGACGACAAGGGTGACGACTTTTGCCAGGAATAAACCATACTGAGAAAGTAATTCCACAAATACCGCCTTCATTGACCAATGTGATATATGACGTTGATTCTTCAACAACCATTACGGTTCCAGCGCGGCGCGCCGAACTTCTAACCTAACGTATGACGGACGCAATGGCGATGATCTTCATACATAAATTGTACTTTCCGCTGCTTTTTACCGCACAAACTGTGAGAAAACCGGACCTTCTGATTGAAAACACCTATTGTTTCAGGCATAAAACACCCATTATGGCTTTTTCGGAAACACCTCATCATCCCCGGATGATGACAGCCAGAGGACACCGTTTTGCATTACCAACCCAAGCATGACCTGCTGCAACACCGTATCATTCTGGTCACCGGCGCCGGTGACGGCATTGGCCGCGAAGCGGCGCTGACCTACGCGCGCCACGGTGCGAAACTGGTGTTGCTGGGGCGCACAGAGAGCAAACTGCAGGAGGTGGAACAACAGATCCTGCAGGAATGCGGCGTCCACAGTTATCTGATTCCCTGCGATATGCTGACCGCCAGCCATCATGATTTCATACAGATCGCCGGGCAGCTCGGCCAGGCGCTGCCGCGGCTGGACGGCGTATTGCATAATGCCGGTCTGCTGGGTGACGTCGTGCCGATGGAAGAACAATCCGCCACCGTCTGGCATCAGGTGATGCAAGTCAACGTTAATGCGACCTTTATGCTGACGCAGGCGCTGTTGCCGTTGTTGCTGAAATCAGCCAGCCCGTCGCTGATTTTCACCAGCTCCAGCGTCGGCCGTCAGGGGCGCGCCAACTGGGGCGCCTACTCGGTATCCAAATTCGCCACCGAAGGCATGATGCAGGTACTGGCCGAGGAATACCGCAACCGCAACCTAAGGGTCAACTGCATCAATCCGGGCGGTACCCGCACATCAATGCGTGCCGCCGCGTTTCCCGATGAAGATCCGAATAAACTCAAAACCCCGGCCGACATCATGCCGCTTTACCTGTATTTAATGGGGGATGACAGCCGTCGCAAAACCGGCATGAGTTTCGATGCCCAACCCGGCCGCAAGCCCGGCCTGGCCGAGTGATTAAGCAAAGGATACCGACGCATGAGCGACAATCGCCATCAGCAACGACAGCAACGGCTGAAGGAAAAAGTAGACGCCCGCATCGCCGCCGCCACTGACGTGCGCGGCATAGTGATGGTGTTTACCGGCAACGGCAAAGGCAAGACCACCGCGGCCTTCGGCACCGTAACCCGGGCGGTGGGCCACGGTCTGAAAGCCGGGGTGATCCAGTTCATCAAAGGCGAATGGCCAAACGGCGAGAAAAATCTGCTGCAACAGCACGGGGTGGAATTTCAGGTGATGGCGACCGGTTTTACCTGGGAAACCCAAAATCGTCAGACCGACACCGATGCGGCCAGAGGTGTCTGGCAGCATGGATTACGTATGCTGGCGGATGACTCGCTCGATCTGGTGGTGCTCGACGAGTTGACCTACATGATCAGCTACGACTATTTACCGCTGGATGACGTGATTACCGCCCTGCAACAGCGCCCGGCGCACCAGAGCGTTATCATTACCGGCCGCGGCTGCCATCGTGATGTACTGGAACTGGCGGATACGGTGACGGAAATGCGCCCGGTGAAGCACGCCTTTGATGCCGGCATTCAGGCTCAGCAAGGTATTGACTGGTAGGATAAAACAGGACGACGCTGCACCAGCGGCGCAGCGTTAAACAGACATGTTAACCGTTACGCTTCGGCGCGCTACGGCGGCCGGCGGCCGGGCGGTTACTGACGCCCACCTGGCTGTGACGTTTCACCGCACGGCGGATCTGATTGGCTTTCACCCGGCGCCGCTCACGCTCCACCGGCAATTTGCTGACCGTTTCCGGCGTCAGTTGCACCAGTTCACGCAGGTAGTTGACGTCGGTCAGGCCCATCTCCATCCAGCCGCCGCGCGGCAATCCTTTCGGCAACTGAATGTCGCCGTAGCGCACGCGAATCAGCCGGCTAACCTGCACGTCGACCGCTTCCCACAAACGACGAACTTCGCGGTTGCGGCCTTCGGTCAGGGTCACGTTGTACCACTGGTTCAACCCTTCGCCCCCCTGATAGCGGATCGAGCGGAACGCCGCCGGACCGTCTTCCAGTTGTACGCCTTTACTCAGTTGACGAATTTTGTCATCGCCCACTTCGCCGAACACGCGCACGGCATACTCACGTTCCACTTCACGGCTGGGGTGCATCAGGCGATTCGCCAGCTCGCCGTCAGTCGTGAACAGCAACAGGCCGGAGGTATTCACATCCAGACGCCCTACCGCTACCCAGCGGTATCCCTGAATTCGCGGCAGACGGTCAAATACCGTTGGCCGTCCTTCCGGGTCGCTGCGGGTACAGAGTTCCCCTTCCGGCTTGTAATACATCAGCACACGGCACACGGCTTCTTCGGTTTCGCGCACCGACACCACATGCCCGTCAATACGAATTTTGGTCGCCCGGGTAACCTCAACGCGGTCCCCCAGCGTGGCAATCTTGCCGTCAACGCTAATGCGCCCGGCTTCAATCATACTTTCAATTTCGCGGCGTGAACCGTGCCCTGCACGCGCCAGCACTTTCTGTAGCTTTTCGCTCATTGAGCAACCTCTGTGTCGCCTTCACAGGCGTCGGGGGGAATGTCATGATGACCAGAAATCGCGTTAACTCATGAAAAATAAAGAGTTAACGCATATTTTCGCGATTATACCCTGATTTGTGCCGTTTGTATGCCAAATGTTAGCGGAGATGAATACGCATTGGGAAACGCCATTACGGCGTTTCTGCGTTACAGAAATGGCGTCACATCGCCGGTGCCTTCGCGCACCACCACCGGCACGGATTCGGTCAGATCGATAACCGTAGTGGGCTGTTGCCCCAGAAAACCGCCGTGAATGACCAAATCCACCCGTTTGCCCAGTTGTTCCTGAATTTCTTCCGGATCGGACTCGGCGAAATCGTTGCCCGGCAACATCAGCGTGGTCGACATCAGCGGCTCATTCAACGCCGCCAGCAATTCCAGCGCAATCGGATTGGACGGCACGCGCATGCCGATGGTTTTGCGTTTCTCATTCATCAGGCGACGCGGCACTTCCTTAGTCGCTTTGAGAATGAAGGTGTAATTGCCGGGGGTATTATTCTTGATCAACCGGAACGCGGCGTTATCCACATAGGCGTAAGAAGATAACTCCGACAGATCGCGGCACATCAGGGTGAAATTATGGTTCTGATCCAGATCACGAATGCGGCAGATGCGCTCCATCGCCGCTTTATCCTCCAGCATGCACCCTAGCGCGTACCCTGAATCGGTGGGGTACACAATTACCCCGCTTTTGTGCAGGATTTCCACCGTCTGGTTGATCAGCCGCGGTTGCGGGTTCTGCGGGTGAATATAGAAAAACTGACTCATGCTACGTCCTCTGCCTTCTGAAAACGTACACCCCGTCAGGCGACACCGCCATAACGGGTTGAACGAATGCTGTCGTGATATCTACCGGGGTTTAATCGGCCAACGCCGGATGTTGCCAGACCGGCTCCACGCCGGCGGGCAGCCACAATTTTCGTCCCAGTTCTATCCAGGCGCAGGGCTGATGAAAATCCGAACCCTGCGACCCCAGCAAATGGTAGTCCTGCGCATAACGCGCCAAATGCGAACGCTCGTCCGGCGCCTGTTGACACTGGGCTATTTCCATCGCTTCTCCGCCGCACCCGGCAAAATGCCCGATCAACCGTTTCAGCCACTTGGCGGTCAGGTCATAACGGCCAGGATGCGCCAGCACCGCGACCCCGCCCGACTGGCGGATAGCGTCCACGGCTTGCTGTATTGTACACCACTGCGGCGGCACATAACCGGTTTTCCCTTTGGCCAGATACTTTTTGAACACCTGCGCCACCGTGGCCGCTTTCCCTAATTCCACCAGATAACGCGCGAAATGCCCGCGCGTTATCATGCCGCCTTCCGCCAGCCGGGACGCCCCCGCCAGCGCATCCGGAATCAGCGCCTTTTCCAGCCGCTGCGCAATCTGCACGGCCCGCTGCTCGCGGTACTGCACCTGCTGTTGCAGTAATGACGTCAACGCCGGATGTCGGCAATCCAGCCCCAGCCCGACGATATGGATCTCATGGTTTTCCCACACGGTGGAAATCTCGACGCCGGAAATCAACCGCAACGGCAGCGCCTGCTGCTGAATAGCGGTCTGCGCCTCATCCAGCGCCGCGGTAGTGTCGTGATCGGTGATCGCCAGCACGCTGACGCGCATGCTCACCGCGCGCTGCACCAGCTCGGTTGGCGTCAGCAAACCGTCGGAAGCCGTGGTGTGGCTGTGCAGATCATACAGGGGAAACGTCGGTGATACCGGCAACTCGTCTGGCACGTCAGGTGTCTCTCTGTTCAGGGAATTTCAGGCGGCATGATGCCACCAACCTCGCTAAAAAGGAAAAAAGATCGGTGGGCCCGATGTGGGCTGTCGGCCAGCCATCTACAGCCGGACATCTCCCCGAAAAAATCGTGTGAAATGTTATTGACTTCCCTTTCCTGTTCCAGTTAACTAGTACACAAGTTCAAACGTAGCGATAAATGAGGACAATGGCGATGACGGTAATGACCCTAACCCTGAAAAATCATGCTGGTTGGTGGCGCTTCTCCCTGTTGCGGGCGAAGTGATGACGCATAGCCATTATCTGACATGCATATCCTGAAGCCCGCTGATTAGCGGGTTTTTTTATGGACAAAATACGAGTAGACATCATGCAAATACCACAACCTGAACTTGAGCTGCTGCGCGTCGGTGCCGAATACCGCAACGACCCCAGCGCGATGTTCCACCAGCTGTGCGGCGCCCGCCCGGCAACCCTGCTGCTGGAGTCGGCGGAAATCGACAGCAAACAGAATCTGCAAAGCCTGCTTATCGTCGACAGCGCCCTGCGTATTACCGCCCTCGGACCACAGGTGTCGATTCAGGCGCTGACCGCCAACGGCGCGTCGCTGTTGCCGCTGTTGGATAACGCACTGCCTGCTGATGTCATCGTCGATGCGCGCCCGAACAGCCGCGAACTGACCTTCCCGACCATCGATATCATGCAGGACGAAGACGCGCGTCTGCGCTCCCTGTCGGTATTTGACGCGCTGCGCCAACTGCTGGCGCTGGTGGCATGCCCGGAGCATGAGCGTGAGGCCATGTTCTTCGGCGGGCTGTTCGCCTACGATCTGGTGGCGGGTTTCGAAAGTCTGCCGCCGCTCAGCCAGCAACAACGTTGCCCGGATTACTGCTTCTACCTGGCCGAAACCCTGCTGGTGGTGGACCATCAACAACGCGCTACCCATCTGCAGGCCAGCCTGTTTACCCCTAACGCCGCAGAACGTCAGCGCCTGCAGCAGCGTCTGGAGCAGTTGCAGCATCAGTTGCGCCAGCCGGCCCCGGCGTTGCCGTGCCAGACGGTGGACACCATGACGCTGGCTTGTAACCAGAGCGATGAAGATTACGGCGCCGTGGTCAGCCAGATGCAGCAGGCGATCCGCATCGGCGAAATTTTCCAGGTGGTGCCGTCCCGCCGCTTCTCGCTGCCGTGCCCGTCGCCGCTGGCCGCCTACCAGACCCTGAAAGACAACAACCCCAGTCCTTACATGTTCTACATGCAGGATCAGGATTTCACCCTGTTCGGCGCGTCGCCGGAAAGTTCGCTCAAATACGACGCCGCCAGCCGCCAGATCGAAATCTATCCCATCGCCGGCACTCGCCCGCGCGGCCGCCACGCCGACGGCTCGCTGGACCGGGATCTGGACAGCCGTATCGAGCTGGAAATGCGTACCGATCATAAAGAACTGGCCGAACACCTGATGCTGGTGGACCTGGCCCGCAACGATCTGGCGCGAATCTGCGAACCCGGCAGCCGCTATGTGGCGGACCTGACCAAAGTAGACCGTTATTCGTTCGTGATGCATCTGGTGTCCCGCGTGGTCGGCACCCTGCGCGCGGATCTGGACGTACTGCACGCCTACCGCGCCTGCATGAATATGGGCACGTTGAGCGGCGCCCCCAAAGTACGCGCCATGCAGTTGATCGCGGAAAGCGAGAAAACCCGCCGCGGCAGTTACGGCGGCGCAGTGGGCTACTTCACCGCCCGCGGCGACCTCGACACCTGCATCGTGATCCGCTCCGCTTACGTGGAAGACGGCATCGCCACCGTGCAGGCCGGCGCCGGCGTAGTGCTGGATTCCCACCCGCAGGCTGAGGCCGATGAAACCCGTAACAAAGCCCGCGCGGTTCTGCGCGCGATTGCCAGTGCGCATCATGCCCGGGAGGTGTTCTGATGGCCGATATCCTGTTGCTCGATAATATCGACTCCTTTACCTATAACCTGGTCGACCAGCTGCGCGCCAGCGGCCATAACGTGGTGGTGTACCGCAATCAACTGCCTGCCGATGTCATTATCGACCGACTGCAGCAGATGGAAAAACCGGTGCTGATGCTCTCGCCCGGCCCCGGAACGCCGTCTGAAGCCGGCTGCATGCCGGCACTGCTGCAACGCCTGCGCGGTCAGTTGCCGATCATCGGCATCTGTCTGGGCCATCAGGCTATCGTTGAAGCCTACGGCGGTCATGTCGGTCAGGCCGGTGAAATTCTGCATGGCAAAGCCTCCAGCATTGAGCACGACGGTCAGGCGATGTTCAACGGCCTGCCCAGCCCGCTGCCGGTGGCGCGTTACCACTCGCTGGTTGGCAGCGACATCCCGGCCGAACTGGTGATTAACGCCAGTTTTAACGGCATGGTGATGGCGGTGCGCCATGACGAGCATCGCGTTTGCGGTTTCCAGTTCCACCCGGAATCCATCCTCACCACTCACGGCGCACGTCTGCTGAACCAGACGCTGGACTGGGCACTGGCCTGATTTGACGGAGACACCACTGATGCAACCGATTCTTGAAAAACTGTACCGCGCCGACATCCTGAGTCAGGCAGAAAGCCAGCAGCTGTTTGCCGCCATCATTCAGGGTGAACTTGATCCGACGCAACTGGCTGCGGCGCTGATCAGCATGAAGGTACGCGGCGAGCACCCGGATGAAATCGCCGGGGCCGCCACCGCGCTGCTGGCCGACGCCAAGCCGTTCCCGCGCCCGGACTACCTGTTCGCGGACATCGTCGGCACCGGCGGCGACGGCACCAACAGCATCAACATCTCCACCGCCAGCGCGTTTGTGGCCGCCGCCTGTGGGCTAAAGGTCGCCAAGCACGGCAACCGCAGCGTCTCCAGCCGTTCCGGTTCGTCGGATTTGCTGTCGGCGTTCGGCATCAAGCTCGATATGTCGGCTGAGGTATCACGTCAGGCGCTGGACGATCTGGGGGTATGCTTTCTGTTTGCGCCGCAATACCACACCGGTTTCCGTCACGCGATGCCAGTGCGCCAGCAGTTGAAAACCCGTACCGTGTTCAACGTGCTGGGGCCGCTGATCAACCCGGCCCGCCCGCCGTTGGCGCTGATCGGCGTCTACCGGCCGGAACTGGTACGGCCAATCGCCGAAACTCTGAAAGTGCTGGGATACCAGCGCGCGGCCGTGGTGCACGGCGGCGGTATGGATGAAGTCGCCATTCATGCGCCGACACAGGTTGCCGAACTGCGTGACGGTCAGGTGGAAACCTACCAGCTGACGCCCCATGATTTCGGGCTGGACTCCTTCGCACTGGATGATTTGCTGGGCGGCACGCCGGAAGAAAACCGTGATATTCTGGCTCGATTGCTTCAGGGTAAGGGCCAACCGGCGCACGACGCGGCTGTCGCGGCCAATGTGGCGCTGTTGCTGAAATTGTTCGGACAGGAAGATCTGCGGCAGAATGCCCGACAGGCGCTGGACGTGATTCACAGCGGTCAGGCTTACCAGCGCGTGCTGGAACTGGCAGCCAGAGGATGATGAAGAAAATGCAGGAAACCGTATTAACCAAAATTGTGCGCGACAAAGCGCAGTGGATCGCCGAACGGCAGCAACGACAGCCGCTCGACAGCTTTCAGTCACAGGTAACGCCCAGTTCGCGCCACTTCTATCAGTCGCTGAAACAGGCCAATCCGGCGTTTATTCTGGAGTGCAAAAAAGCCTCGCCCTCCAAGGGGTTGATTCGCGCCGATTTCGACCCGGTCGCAATTGCGCGAGTTTATCAGGATTACGCGTCCGCCATTTCGGTACTGACCGACGAGAAGTATTTCCAGGGCGATTTTGCTTTTCTGACCCAGGTCAGCGCGGCGGTTGCTCAGCCGGTGCTGTGCAAGGACTTCATTATCGACCCGTACCAGATCTATCTGGCCCGTTACTATCAGGCCGACGCGATTCTGCTGATGCTGTCGGTACTGGATGATGAACAGTATCGCCGGCTGGCGCAGGTAGCGGACAGCCTGAATATGGGCATCCTGACGGAAGTCAGCAATGAAGCCGAACTGGAACGCGCTATCGCGCTGGAAGCGCGCGTGGTCGGCATCAACAACCGCGACCTGCGCGACCTCTCTATCGACCTTAACCGTACCCGCACGCTGGCGCCGCGTCTGCCTGCCGGCGTGACGGTAATCAGCGAATCCGGCATCAGCCGTCATGCCCATATTCAGGAACTGAGCCAGTACGCCAATGGTTTTCTGATCGGCAGTTCGCTAATGGAAGAAGACGACCTGACGCTGGCGGTACGCCGGGTCATCCTCGGGGAAAACAAAGTGTGCGGGTTGACCCGGCCCGACGATGCCGCCGCGGCCTTTCAGGCGGGCGCGGTGTACGGCGGGTTGATTTTTGTCGCCAGTTCCCCGCGCTGCGTGACACCGTCACAGGCACGTGCCGTGATGGCGGGCGCGCCCTTGCGTTATGTCGGGGTATTCCGTAACGCGCCGCTGGCCGACATCGTGGCAACCGCAGCGTCGCTCCAGCTGACGGCCGTACAGTTACACGGCAGCGAAGACGAAACCGCCATCGCCGCCTTACGTGAACAACTGCCCGCTGCCTGCCAGATCTGGAAAGCGCAAAGCGTCGGCGACACACTGCCCCCGCTGGCGCTGGCGCTGGCGCAGGTTGACCGGGTGCTGCTCGACAACGGTCAGGGCGGCAGCGGTCAGTCGTTCGACTGGTCATTGCTGCAGGGTCAATCGCTGCAGCAGGTACTGCTGGCCGGCGGTCTCGGCCCGGACAACGTGGCGCAGGCCGCGACACTCGGCGCCGCCGGGCTGGATTTCAACTCTGGCGTAGAGTCGCAACCCGGCATCAAAGATCCGCAGAAAATCGCGGCGGTATTCCGGACGCTGCGTACGGCGCAACCCCGCCGTACCTCTCATGAATAACAAGATACAGGCTGATTATGACGTTACTTAATCCTTATTTTGGTGAATTTGGTGGTCAGTACGTACCACAGATCCTGATGCCGGCTCTGCGCCAGTTGGAAGAGGCATTTGTCAGCGCGCAGCGTGACCCGGCGTTCCAGGCTGAGTTCAGCGACCTGCTGAAGAACTACGCCGGGCGGCCGACAGCGCTGACCCTGTGTAAAAACCTGACCGCAGGCACCCGAACCAAACTCTATCTGAAACGCGAAGACCTGCTGCACGGCGGCGCGCACAAGACTAATCAGGTACTGGGGCAAGCGCTGCTGGCGAAGCGTATGGGTAAAACCGAAATCATCGCCGAAACCGGCGCCGGCCAACATGGCGTCGCCACCGCGCTAGCCTGCGCCCTGCTGGGGTTGAAATGCCGCGTCTACATGGGCGCCAAGGACGTAGAGCGCCAGTCGCCGAACGTGTTCCGTATGCGATTGATGGGCGCAGAAGTCATTCCGGTGCACAGCGGCTCCGCCACCCTGAAAGACGCCTGCAACGAAGCGCTACGCGACTGGTCCGGCAGCTATGATACCGCTCATTACCTGCTGGGGACTGCCGCCGGTCCACACCCTTACCCCACCATCGTGCGGGAATTTCAGCGCATGATCGGGGAAGAAACCAAAGCCCAGGTGAAAGAAAAAGAAGGTCGTCTGCCGGATGCGGTGCTGGCCTGCGTCGGCGGCGGCTCCAACGCCATCGGCATGTTTGCTGATTTCATTGACGAGCCGTCCGTGCGTTTGATCGGCGTGGAACCGGCAGGTCTGGGTATCGAAACCGGGCAGCACGGCGCACCGCTGAAACATGGCCGCGTCGGTATCTACTTCGGTATGAAATCACCGATGATGCAGACCGAAGACGGTCAAATCGAAGAGTCGTACTCTATTTCGGCCGGTCTGGACTTCCCCTCCGTCGGGCCGCAGCACGCGCACCTGAACAGCATCGGGCGGGCGGATTATGTGTCGATCACCGACGATGAAGCGTTGAACGCATTCCGGGAATTGTCGCGTCACGAAGGGATTATCCCGGCGCTGGAATCCTCCCATGCGCTGGCCCACGCGCTGAAAATGATCAAAGCGGAACCGGAAAAAGAGCAAATTCTGGTGGTCAACCTGTCCGGCCGTGGCGATAAAGACATTTTTACGGTTCACGACATTCTGAAATCCCGGGGAGAGATTTGATGGAACGCTACCACGCTTTGTTTAAACGACTGTCGGAAAAACAGGAAGGGGCGTTTGTGCCGTTTGTCACGCTAGGCGACCCTTCCCCCGAGCTTTCGCTGCGCATTATCGATACGCTGGTGGCCGCGGGTGCGGACGCGCTGGAATTGGGGATCCCGTTCTCCGATCCGCTGGCGGATGGCCCGACCATTCAGAACGCCACGCTGCGCGCATTCGCCGCCGGCGTGACCCCGGCTCACTGTTTTGAAATGCTGGCGACCATCCGCCAGAAATACCCTGACCTGCCGATCGGCTTGTTGATGTACGCCAACCTGGTGTTCAGCAATGGTATCGACGCTTTTTATCAGCGTTGCGCCGAAACCGGCGTTGACTCGGTGTTGGTAGCCGACGTACCGCTGGAAGAATCCGCGCCGTTTCGCACTGCGGCGATGAAGCATGGCGTCGCGCCAATCTTCATCTGCCCGCCGAATGCGGATGACGACCTGCTGCGTGAAGTGTCATCCTTCGGCCGCGGCTATACTTACCTGCTCTCCCGGGCCGGCGTAACTGGCGCAGAAACCCGCGCCCAACTGCCGCTGCACCATCTGCTGGAAAAACTGCAGGAATACCATGCGGCTCCGCCGCTGCTGGGTTTTGGCATTTCCGAACCGGCTCAGGTGCAAAAAGCGCTGGAATCCGGTGCCGCCGGCGCCATCTCTGGTTCCGCGATTGTCAAAATCATCGAGCAATACCATTCCCAGCCGGATGAAATGCTCGCAAAACTGACCGATTTTGTCCGCGGCATGAAAGCCGCCACCCGCGCACGTTAATCCCGCCAGACCTTCCCGCCATAGCCTGTTTTCCCGGCTATGGCGTTTTATTGTTCTTATCCTTATCAAATGTTCCTGCCAACCACCGCTGAGGATCGTGGATAGCTCCGGCACGTTTACGCTATGCGCGTGGCTCAGCGTACAACATGACAATCTGGCGTCACGTCACAAAATGACAAACATACTCATAATTATGAATTTATTAAGAAGAAGTAAAAAAAGTTAAAAGTGCCAAAAATCAGAAACCAAAAACACAGAGTCAACAAGTTAAACGGTTTCCAAATATTAATTTTGTAAAAATAGATATCAAATAAATTCAAAAAATGAAATATTGTATTTGGTTTTATTGAAACGCCTTTTTATTTCTGTAGACATAGATTCATTGCTATGTAAATAGACGCCCATCACACAAGTAAAATGGCTTTTCATTTTTTTGAGTTTGCCGTTCCGGATCACACATTTGTAAGCAGAGATAAATAAAAATCGGTTCCGTGCTGCGCTATGTCCGCAGCACAACACTAATAAGAATGATCTCTGAGAGGGTTATAGCGATGAAATTTAAAATTCTGACAGTGATGGTTGCATCTTTGGTAAGTATGAGCTCAATGGCGGTCACATTCGATTACCGCCATGAAATGCAGGACACCAAAAGTGCCGATCACAAAGATCGACTGCTGATTTCACACCGTTTTGAGAATGGCTTCGGTTTGTCTTCTGAAGTGAAATGGAAACAATCCAGCAATGACTCCACGCCAAACAAACCTTATAACGAGCAAGTAAGTAATGGCACCGAAGTTACTGCCAGCTATCTGTACAAATTCAATAAAATGTTTAATGCCGAGGCCGGTTTCAACCTGGTTTCCGACAATACGGGCAACACCTATCGTCCTTATATCAAAGGCGGCGTAAACTTTACCGATAGCCTTTACTATACCCTGCGTTATCGTCCTTTCTACCAGCGTTTCAGCAGCAGCATCAATACCCCGACCCCTGCTGATAACACCAATATGAAGGGTTATACCATCACCAGCGTGCTGGGATACAAATTCCTGGACAACTTCACCGTTGAATACGAACTGGAATACAATAAAAACACCAAAGCGGGTGCCGCAGGCTATCGCTTCGACAATGATAGCGACAACTTTACGCATGACGTGAAGCTGGCCTATAAAATCGACAAAAACTGGACCCCGTATGTTCAGGTCGCCAACGTTGAAGGCTCTAAAGTTACTGACGAACGTCAGACCCGTTACCGCGTCGGTGTTCAGTACAACTTCTAATACCGTCCCGATTATCACCTGACGTAAAAAAGGCGGAACTCCGGTTCCGCCTTCTCTTTTTGTTTTTTACTTCGCTTATCAGAATTTATAACCGAAGCCAAACATAAATACCCAGGGATCCAGACGAGTTTTGATACTCTGATCCTGGCCGGCTGCCTTGAATTTCACGGTGGTGTCGATATCCATCCACCATACCGACATATTCAACAGCCAGTTTTTATTCAGGTTGTAATCCAGACCGGCCTGCGCGGCAACGCCCCAGGAGTTTTTCAGGCTCAGGTCGCTCAACCCGGCGTCTTTACCCGTCTGGTTAAATTTCTCGTCAAAGAACATGGTGTAGTTCAGACCGACACCCAGATAAGGGCGCAGCTTGTCCGTACTCTGCCCAAAATAATACTGCGCCATCAGCGTCGGCGGCAGGTGTTTAACTTCGGCGATCGGCCCAACATTGCCTACGCCGACCTTGTGCTGGAACGGCGTCGCAGCCAGCAGTTCCACGCCGATATTATCCGTCACCATGTAGCCAAGGGTCAGTCCCAGTTGGGTATTGTTATCCACGTTGAATGAACCCAACCCCAACACATTGTCCGAGCTTTCAACCGGGCGTACCGTTGCCGTTCCAGTACGAACAATCACATCGCCAGCCTGATGAGCTTGCGCCAATGCCGGCATCAACGCGGCAGCCATCATCAATAAAGAAACCTTCTTCATTATCCACTCCATTTGTAAGGTTAATATCCGGGCGAACTATACCCACTAAGGGGTATTTTTGTTTGAAGCCAGATCACATCCTGGCAGGATTTTTGCGACATTATGTCATCAATCAAAACACCCCAAGCCTCTAAAAAACAAAGAATTGATCCAAATCAAAAAGCACAGAAAAGACCAATTTTGCATCAGTACAAAAAAGGAGCTGCGCGACCCGGTATTCGGGCGTAAATTCTTCTGTTCACCTGAGATTCAACACGATTGAGGCCGGTGGATAATCAACCATGAGCGATAACGTCAACCCTTGTATGGAATGCGGTGCTTGCTGCGGTTACTTTCGAGTGTCTTTTTATTGGTCGGAAGCTGATGACGGCGGCGGAAGCGTTCCCGCCTCGCTGACGGAACCGGTAACGCCATTGCTGCGCTGTATGGCCGGCACCAACAGCAAACCGATTCGCTGTTGCGCACTGGAAGGCGAAATCGGTGAGTCGGTCAGTTGCCGTATCTATGCCCAACGGCCCACGCCTTGCCATGAATTTGCGCCATCGGGAGAAAATGGTCAGCGCAATGACGCCTGCGATCGGGCTCGCGCGGCCTATGGCCTGCCGCCGCTGGTTCCAGCCAGATTGCCGCTGCCGTGTGCATGAATCAGAATAAAAAGCAGAACGTCACGCCGGGGTGCCACGAAACAGCTGAACGGGTTACAATAGCCGGATAATATTTTTTGCTAAAAGCCCTATTGCTAACCTTTGCCAAGGAGTTTTCATGCCTATCACGGCCAGCAGATTATACCGTGACACCTTGAATTTTACGCGTAACCAGTTTTTCAGCATCCTGATGCTGGCGCTGCTGACGTCCTTGATCACCGTCGTCCTCGGGCACGTCTTTACGCCCGGCAACGATCAACTGCAACTACTCAGCAACAGTAATGTAGATCTGTCCTCCATCGAGCAGCCTGGTATCAGCGATATCATCCAACAGCTTTCCCCCGAGCAACAAATGGTGCTGCTGAAAGCCTCTGCCGCCGGTACGTTTGCCACGCTGGTAGGCAACGCGCTGCTGACCGGCGGCATCCTGATGCTGATCCAACTGGTGTCGGCGGGTCATAAAATCAGCGCTCTGCGCGCCATTGGCGCCTCGGCGCCGCTGTTACCCCGCCTGTTTTTGCTGATACTGGTTTGCACCCTGTTGATTCAGTTAGGCATGTTATTGGTCGTGGTCCCGGGGATTTTGTTATCCATCGCCTTTAGCCTGTCACCCGTGATCGCCGTTACCGAAAAGCGCGGGATCTTTGCCTCCATGCGTGCCAGCAGCAAGCTGGCGTTCGCCCATTTCCGCCAGACTGCGCCAGCCGTAATACTGTGGCTGCTGGCCAAAGTCGCGCTGTTGTTGTTGCTGACCCGGTTACCGATGGTATCGCCTACCGCCATGGCCGTGATTCTGAACGGCATCAGCAACGTGCTTTCCGCCATGCTGCTGGTCTATGTATTCCGCCTTTACATGCTGGTGCGCGGCTAAATTCACACCGCTTATTCCGGAGCAGCGACGACGCTGCTCCGCTATCGTCGCCCGCCATAACGTAATTTTCTGCAAATTGTTACGATAAATCGGGAATCGCGCTGCGCAAACGGCGATAATAATTCAGAAATAGATTGGCCCTTTTGATACATGCGGACCACCACCCCACACGGGTAAGTGACGGATTAACATAATGAAGCAACTGATTGATTTTATTCCTCTTATTGTTTTCTTTGTTTGTTATAAACTGTATGACATCTATGTCGCCTCCGGAGCATTGATTGCTGCAACGGCGGCGACGTTACTGTTGAGTTGGTTTATTTACCGCAAAATCGAAAAGATGATGCTGCTGACGTTCCTGATGGTTGCCGTATTCGGCACCCTGACGCTGGTATTCCACAATGACCAGTTCATCAAATGGAAAGTAACCATTATTTATACGCTGTTCGCCATTGCCTTGCTGTTCAGCCAGTTTGTGATGAAGAAAACCCTGATTCAGCGCATGCTGGGTAAAGAACTGGCGTTACCGGAAATGGTATGGGCAAAACTGAATATTTCATGGGCGGTATTTTTCCTGCTGTGCGGCCTGGCTAATATTTATATTGCATTCTGGCTGCCGCAAAGCGTTTGGGTTGACTTTAAAGTATTTGGCCTCACCGGCCTGACTCTGGTATTTACATTGCTGTGCGGCGTTTACATTTATCGCCATCTGCCGGCTGAGCCGGAAAAGACGGAAAACGAAAGCGACAAATGATCGCCCGACACAGACTGACATTGACTACTCACAAGCGGATTCGTTGACCCTATGAGCAAACAAGACGCATTACCTCACGGCGAACTGGTGCTGCGCACGCTGGCCATGCCGGCGGACACCAATGCCAACGGCGATATTTTTGGCGGCTGGCTGATGTCGCAGATGGATATCGGCGGCGCTATCCAGGCAAAAGAGATTGCAGAAGGTCGTGTCGTCACCGTTCGGGTTGACGGCATGACGTTCCTAAAACCTGTCGCCGTCGGCGATGTGGTGTGCTGCTATGCCCGCTGCGTCCGTACCGGTCGCAGCTCGATGACTATTAATGTGGAAGTGTGGGTGAAAAAGGTTTCGACCGACCCTATCGGCCAACGCTACCGCGCCACCGAAGCGCTGTTTACCTACGTTGCCGTGGACGAAGACGGTCGACCGCGCGAATTGCCGGAAGGGAAAAGCCATTTCGAGCCTGAGCAATAATGACAAATGATTAAGGCACCGCTAGCGGTGCCTTAATTTTTTCAACGTCAATCGGGCTGCGACTTACTCCATCGCGGCGCCGCCATTAATTCTGAAGATGATCGTCACCACCAGGTCTTTCCCCGGTTTGCTCTCTTCATAACGCCATTTACGCATCGCCTGCTTGATATCTCGCTCAAACATGTTCTTAGGCTCCGCCGATAGCACACGGACGTTATCCACCCGTCCCGATTCATCGACGTCAAACTGCACCTTAACCCGGCCTTCGATACGCAAGGCGAACGCCCGAGCCGGGTATTCCGGCTGAGCCCGGCTCAACGGTCTTGGCCCCGAGGGCTGAGCGCTGGCGACCGGAGCCTGGCTGACCGGCGCCGTATTACGGCTGACTGTCTGGCTGGCCGACGGCGTCGCCGTCGGCTGCGGCGCGGTTTCACGCGGCGTTTCCTTCGGCTGTTCCACTTTTTTTACCGGTTTAGGTTTCGGCTCCGGTTTCGGCTTAGGTTTAGGCTGGGGCTTCGGCTCCGGCAACGGGACTGGAACCGGTTTTGGCAGCGGCGGCGGTTCCGGCTGAACTTCCGGCTCCGGCGTCGGTTCCGGCACCTTTTCCGGTTCTGGCTGAGGCGCAGCCGCCGGGGCTGGCGCAGCTTCCTCCGGCGCGGTATTGACCATCACGACCTGGATCGGCTGCGGCGTCGACGGCAGCTTGACTGATGTATTAAATGAAGCAAACAGCAACCCGGCAATCAGTGAACCATGAAAACCCACGGAAATCAGCATCGGCCATGAATATCGGCGGGTCAGGAAAAATGTTTTCTGCGGCATAGTTATATGATGTCCTCTCACTGCGCAAGTTTAAATGCAAATGACAATCATATTCAATAGAAGCCGATCAATTCCCGCATGGGACGGCTCAATCCGCATCGGTTTTCATGCCGCAAAACCGGACGGACGGTAACAGGGATTGTCCTACCGGTATCATCGCGTATGATGGCGGTTCCGTCCCACAATGGTCTGACAGACCGAGGTTTACCATGCTGTATGTGATTTATGCCACCGATGTGCCCGGCTCACTGGAAAAACGTCTGGCCGCTCGCCCCGCTCATATCGCCCGCCTGCAAACACTGCGGGATCAGGGGCGTTTGTTGACCGCGGGCGCGCTGCCGGCTATCGACAGTGAAGACCCAGGCACCGCCGGATTTACCGGTTCAACGGTGATTGCCGAATTCCCGTCGCTGGAAGACGCCCGCCATTGGGCAGACGAAGATCCCTATGTCGCCGCCGGCGTCTACGAGTCTGTCAGCGTCAAGCCCTTCAGAAAAGCATTTTAATCCAAATTTGACGGAGGTCATGGTATTTTCACCAAATAATGCCTCCGTTTTCCTCTTAAATATCTGAAATATTTTAGTCATTTAATGATGTTATGTTGGCGGCAATTTATCTTTAGAGAGTAGATTGTCATGTCAACATCCGCCCCGTCACGCTCCGGTTTTCTGGGCAGAGTGCGTCAATACCGCCTGAGTTTTCTTTCCGGTTTGCTGCTAATCATTGGGTTATTTTCCTTACTACAGCTGTTGTCCGTAGGGATGATATCGAAAACCATGACTGAAGTACGTCAGGACAGCGCCGCCAACGAAGCCCTGCGCCAACAACAGGCACTGATGGATCAGGCTCGCATGGAAGTGATGAACGCCAGCGATAAGCTCAATCGTGCCGGCATTTACCTGATGTTTGACAAAGAAACCGGCTCGGTCGGCAGTTGGAACAGCCTGATGACCGAAGCGGAAGAGTCGTTAACCCACGCGCAGGCGTATTATCAAAAGCTAGAGCGCTTTTCTGGCGCCACCCGCAATGACGCCGCCTTCACCGAGCTAAAACGCAGTTATCAGCAGCTCTATAACGGGCTGCTCGAACTGGCGCAAGGCATCAAAAAAACCAACGAAATCGATATTTTCTTTGCCGTCCCCATCCAGGCTTACCAGACCCTGTTTACCCAAAAATACGCCCGGTACCTGCAGGAAAACGATGCCCGTCAGAAACAGCATGCCCAGCAGCTGTTGGATAATCTTGATGCCGCCCACACCCTATTTATCGTCATTCTGGGATTGTTGCTGACGATTTCGCTGGTCGTCTGGATTGGCGTGAACAAAGTGATCGTTCATCCGCTTAAGCGCATCACCGACCACCTGCGGCTGATCGCAGCCGGCGATCTATCGCATGACATCGGCATAGAAAAACGTGCAACCCGTGAAATCGCGCTGCTAAACAGCAGCGTGGTACAGATGCAGAGCGGTCTGGTGGACCTGATAAGTCAGGTTCGTCAGGGGATGGAAACCATGATGCAACAGGTCAGCCATGTCACTACCGACAACCGTTTGCTGTCTGAACAGGCCAATCGACAGTCCGCAGAGTTGAAAGTCACCACCGAGCACATCATCCAGATCAGTCAGCACCTGGAGCAGAACGCCCAGTACACCGAGCAAGCCAGTCATCACGCACAAGAAACCAGTCACATCGCCGAACAGGGCGAAACCATGATGAGCGACGTCAGAGACGCGATGCAGGACATTTCCGGCCGCAGCAAGGAAATGACGGAAGTGATCTCGCTGATTGAAAACGTGGCGTTTCAGACGCATATCCTGTCGCTCAATGCCGCAATTGAAGCGGCCCGGGCCGGCGAGATGGGTAAAGGTTTCTCGGTTGTCGCCCGCGAGGTGGGCGCGCTGGCTTCACAAAGCAGTCAGTCGGCCCAAAACATCAATGCGTTGATTCATGAATCGGACAGCAGCGTCGCTACCGGCGCCAGACTGGTCGGCCACCTCAACGATAGCCTGCAGGAAATCATTCAGGCGGCCAAAGGCACCAGCACATTCCTGAGTGAAATCACCGATATTTCGCAACAACAGAATCAAAGCATCCATGAAGTGACCAACCGCATCAGTTCACTCAACGATACGGTGAAACAGAATGCCCTGCAGGTGGACGCCTCTGCCCGCACCTGCCTTCAGTTGCTTGAGCAGACCGAGCAGCTCAATCTGTCGGTATCCCTGTTCCAGTTGCCCGGCACGGCGGCAGCGGCCGAATCTGACGCGCCTCGCGCTACGCCGGCTCCGGTCGCTAATGGCTATGTTGCCCTACCGCAACACTCGCCAGCCCTGTAATCCACTCTTTCAGATAATAAAAAAAGCCCAACGCTCTGGCGAGCGTTGGGCCTGACACGGACTACCTGATGGTTACCACTCGTAAGCCACCGCATACAATAACGCGCGACGTTGCTGCTTCTGGAGCAGGTAGCGCACGTGGTGGATATGCCGGTAACCGCGTGACTGGGCCTCAAGCCAGCGGCTGCGACGGCGCTGCACCTGACGTTGCATACGCCAACGGCTGACTTCATTCCGGCTGCGTTTCATGGCTCGACTCTTGTTTCATGGCACAACTCTGTAATAAGCGTGATGGGACCGGGTTATTATATCCCTCTGATATCCTCCGCCAAGCGATACGACAGGATTTTCCCGAATCCGCACGCTTGCCCTTCATGCGCTATAGTATTCAGAGTAAAGGACTTTCCCCTTTGGGGAACTATGCATACACTTGAACTCGTAAACATTTCGCAGCAGGGAACCGTGCATTGTTACTATGACAGCATTTTATACTGTACTGAGCGGATTACTGGTTTTCAGCTATTGGCTGCTCGTTGCCAGCATTACGCTGCGTATTCTGATGAAAAGACGCGCGGTTCCTTCCGCTATGGCCTGGCTGTTGGTGATTTATATTCTGCCGCTGGTCGGGATCGTCGCTTATCTGTTATTCGGCGAATTGCATCTGGGGAAACGCCGTGCGGAACGCGCCCGGCAAATGTGGCCGGTTACCGCGCAGTGGCTTCGTGAACTAAAAGAATATCGCCGCATTTTCGCCACTGAAAATAGTGAAGTGGCGCGATCGTTGTTTCAGCTCTGCGAGCGTCGTCAGGGCATTGGCGGCATCAAGGGTAATCAGTTGCAGTTGTTGACCTCATTCGACGACACCATCAGGACGTTGATTCGCGACATTGAACTGGCCCGCAATAACATCGAGATGGTGTTCTATATCTGGCAGGCCGGCGGATTGGTGGATCAGGTGATGACCGCCCTGCTGGCGGCGTCGCGACGCGGGGTCAAATGCCGCATCCTGCTGGATTCGGCAGGCAGCGTGCAGTTTTTTCACAGCACCTACCCGGAGGTCATGCGCGCCGCCGACATCACGGTGGTGGATGCGCTACAGGTCAACCTGCTGCGCGCATTCCTGCGCCGGATGGACTTACGCCAGCACCGTAAGGTGATCCTGATTGATAACCGCATCGCCTACACCGGCAGCATGAACATGGTGGATCCGCGTTATTTCAAGCAAGACTCCGGCGTCGGCCAGTGGGTGGACCTGATGGTGCGCATCGAAGGTCCGGTGACCACCACGATGGGCGTTATCTATAGCCTCGACTGGGAAATGGAAACCGGTCAGCGCCTGCCGCCGCCGCCGCCCGACGTGAATATCATGCCGTTTGAGCAAGAGCGCGGCCATACGGTGCAGGTCATCGCCTCCGGTCCCGGCTACCCCGAGGATATGATCCATCAGGCGCTGCTGACCGCCGTTTACTCTGCTCGTCATCAGTTGATCATGACCACGCCCTATTTTGTGCCCAGCGACGACCTGCAACACGCCATCTGCACCGCCGCACAGCGCGGCGTAGAGGTCAGCGTCATCGTACCTTACAAAAACGATTCCGTGATGGTTGGCTGGGCCTGCAAAGCTTTTTTCACCGAACTACTGGCGGCGGGCGTTAAAATTTATCAGTTCGAAGGCGGGTTGCTGCACACCAAAAGCGTGCTGGTAGACGGCCAGCTCAGTCTGGTGGGGACGGTCAATCTGGATATGCGCAGCCTGTGGCTGAACTTCGAAATCACCCTGGTGATTGACGACGACGGGTTTGGCAGCGATCTGGCCTGCGTGCAGGAGGATTACATGTCCCGCTCTCGCCTGCTGAACACTAAAGAATGGCTAAAACGCCCCTACTGGCAGCGTATCGTCGAGCGGCTGTTTTACTTTTTCAGTCCACTGCTGTAATCACACCGCCCTTCATGCTCTAATACCCCCATCACGTTTTAACAGGAATGTTGTATGGATTTAAATAACCGCCTGACAGAAGATGAAACGCTGGAACAGGCCTACGATATCTTTCTGGAACTGGCGCCGGATAACCTGGACCCGGCAGATATCCTGCTGTTCAACCTGCAGTTCGAAGAGCGTGGCGGTGCGGAGCTGTTTGATCCGGCGGAAGACTGGCAGGAACACGTGGATTTCGACCTGAATCCGGACTTTTTCGCCGAAGTGGTTATTGGTCTGGCCGAGCAGGAAGGTGAGGAAATCAATGATATTTTCGCCCGCATTCTGATCTGCCGCGAAAAGGACCACAAACTGTGCCACATTCTGTGGAAAGAGTAACCGCCGCGATCGCAGCCTAATCGGCCATCATCAGCGATCAGCGACGAACAGCAAAACGCCCCTGACGGGGCGTTTTGTTTATTACCGGGTATTGCTTACACGAGCAGCGCCGGATTACGACAGCGGATCCACCTTCAGGCAGGATACCGCATGGCGGAAGCTGCCTTCGAGCACCGGCCGGGTTTTGGTGCATTCCGGTCCGACAACCGGGCAACGGGTGCAGAACACACAGCCGGTAGGCGGATTAATCGGTGACGGCAGGTCGCCTTCCAGCAGTTGAATCTGCTTGTTGCGCTCCTTGTCCGGGTCAGGAATCGGCACCGCCGACATCAGGGCGCGGGTATAAGGATGCTGCGGATTGTGGTACAGCTCGTCGTAGGTTCCCAGTTCCACCGCATGACCCAGATACATCACCAGCACGCGGTCAGAGATATGTTTCACCACCGACAAATCGTGGGCGATAAAGATCAGCGACAGCCCCATTTCCCGCTGTAACTGTTGCAGCAGGTTCACCACCTGAGCCTGAATCGACACGTCCAGCGCGGAAACCGGTTCATCACAGATGATCAGTTTCGGTTCCAGAATCAGCGCGCGGGCAATACCGATACGCTGACACTGACCACCGGAAAACTCGTGCGGGTAGCGGTTGATCAGGTTCGGCAGCAGGCCAACCTTCATCATCATCGCTTTGACGCGGTCTTTCACTTCCTGACGCGGCATCTCCGGGTGGTAGGTGCGCAGCGGTTCGGCGATAATTTCGCCGATGGTCATACGCGGGTTCAGCGACGCCAACGGATCCTGGAAAATCATCTGGATATCGCTGCGCACATTGCGCCATTCGGTATCACGCATCCCCAGCAGGTCTTTACCCAGCCAGCTAATGCGCCCGCTGGTGGCCTTCACCAGACCGATGATCGCGCGGGCCAGCGTGGATTTGCCGCAACCGGACTCCCCAACAACCCCCAGCGTTTCCCCTTCGTACAGCCGCAGGGTAACGCCATCAACCGCTTTCAGCTTCTTGGCGGGTTGCCAGAACCACTGTTTATCATCGCGGATATCAAAGTGGACTTTCAGTTCATCCACTTCAAGCAAGACTTTTTTGTTTTCCAGCTCGTTCATACTAATTCCCCCACACTCCGGAAACAGGCACGCAGACGGCCCTCGCCAAACGGCGTCAATTCAGGCGCCTGCTGGCACCGGTCCTGTGCATAGGGGCAACGCGGCTGGAAAGGACACCCTTTCGGCAAGCGCAACAGGTTAGGCGGATTGCCCGGAATAGTGGCCAGCGCTTCGTTCTCTTCGTCAAGACGGGGAACGGCTTTCAGCAAGCCGATTGAATACGGATGCGTCGGCTCGTAGAAAATTTCGCGCGCGCTGCCGTACTCCATGGTACGGCCGGCGTACATCACCAGCACCTTGTCGCAAATACCCGCTACCACGCCCAGATCGTGGGTAATCATGATAATGGCGGTATTGAACTCACGCTTCAGGTCGTTGAGCAATGTCATGATCTGCGCCTGCACCGTCACGTCGAGCGCGGTGGTCGGTTCGTCGGCGATCAGCAATTTAGGACGGCACAGCAGCGCCATCGCGATCATAACGCGCTGACGCATCCCGCCGGAAAACTCGTGCGGGTACATTCGCATACGTTTTCTGGCTTCCGGCATTTTCACCGCGTCCAGCATACGCACCGACTCGTCAAACGCTTCGCTTTTACCGAGTTTCTTGTGCTGCATCAGCACTTCCATCAGCTGGTCGCCGACACGCATGTACGGGTTCAGCGACGTCATCGGGTCCTGGAAAATCATGGCGATCTCTTCCGCACGCAGGCGATTGAGCTCGCGTTCCGGCAGATTGAGAATCTCGCGCCCGTTGAAACGGGCGGAACCGCCGATACGGCCGTTCGCGGCCAGCAGGCCCATCAGCGCAAACGCTGTCTGGGATTTACCAGAGCCGGACTCCCCGACAATCCCCAGCGTCTCACCGGCGCTGAGAGAGAAATTAAGGTCGTTTACCGCGGTGACATCACCGTCAGGCGTACTGAAAGTCACGCGCAAATCTTTAACGTCAAGCAGCGCTTCACGAGGTTGTGACGAATTCATCATGGTATGAAGCGTCTCCTTAGCGGTCTTTCGGGTCGAGGGCATCACGCAGGCCATCGCCGATAAAGTTGAAACAGAACAGGGTCACCACCAGGAAACCGGCGGGATACAGCAGCAGCCACGGCGCCACTTCCATTGAATTGGCGCCATCGTTCAGCAGCGCGCCCCAGCTGCTCAGCGGTTCCTGGGTACCCAGGCCAAGGAAACTCAGAAAAGATTCGAACAGGATCATGCTCGGCACCAGCAGCGACGCGTAGACCACGACCACGCCCAGCACATTCGGCACGACATGGCGCAGCACGATACTGCGGGTGGATACACCGCACACCAACGCGGCTTCAATGAACTCTTTACGTTTCAGGCTCAGGGTCTGGCCGCGAACGATACGGGCCATGTCCAGCCAGGACACCATGCCGATAGCCACAAAAATCAGCAGGATATTTTGCCCGAACAGCGTCACCAGCAGGATAACGAAGAACATGAACGGGAAGGAGTTAAGGATCTCCAGCAGACGCATCATGACCGAGTCCACTTTCCCACCCAGATAGCCGGATGCAGCGCCATACAGCGTTCCCACGACTACCGCCACCAACGCGGCGGCAACGCCGACCATCAGAGAAATACGTCCGCCGATCGCCACACGCACCAGCAGGTCGCGGCCGGACGAATCGGTGCCGAAATAGTGTTTGGACACCATGTCAGGCGCGCTGGACATCATATTCCAGTCGGTATCGGCATAGTTGAACGGCGCCACCATCGGGCCAATGACGACAAACAGCGTGATGAGCGTCAGTACGAACAGGCTGGCCAGCGCCGCCCGGTTGTGCATGAAGCGACGGCGCGCATCCTGCCACAGGCTGCGCCCTTCCACTTCCAGTTTTTCGCTGAAATTATCCAGCGCTTCGCGGTTACGTTTATTCCAAAACATCAGTGATTTACCTTAGTAACGGATCTTCGGATCGATGACCGCGTACAGCACATCGATGACCGCATTAAACAGAATGGTCAGCGCGCCCACCAAAACCGTCAGACTGAGCACCAGCGAATAGTCACGGTTAAGCGCACCGTTAACAAACAACTGACCAATACCAGGTAAACCGAAAATGGTTTCAATCACCATGGAGCCAGTGATGATCCCCACGAACGCCGGCCCCATGTAGGAAAGCACCGGCAACAGCGCCGGCTTCAGGGCATGGCGCAGAATAATCCGGTGCAGCGGCAGCCCTTTGGCGCGCGCGGTGCGGATAAAGTTCGAATGCAGCACTTCAATCATGGAGCCGCGGGTAATACGGGCGATACTGGCGATATAGGACAGAGACAGCGCAACCATCGGCAAAATGATGTATTTCGGCGCGCCGCCGTTCCAGCCGCCCCCGGGCAGCCAGCGCAGGGTTATCGCAAAGACCAGCACCAGCAGCGGCGCCACCACAAAGCTCGGGATTACCACCCCGGTCATGGCAAACCCCATTACCGTGTAGTCCCATTTACTGTTTTGATTCAATGCGGCAATCACGCCGGAGGTCACCCCCAGCACCACAGCCAGCAGAAAAGCGGCGGCACCCAATTTAGCCGACACCGGAAAAGCCCGGACGACCAAATCATTTACCGAATAATCTTTGTACTTGAAAGACGGCCCGAAGTCGCCTTGCAGCAACTGCACCAGATAATTACCGTACTGTTTGATCATCGGATCGTTCAGATGGTATTTGGCTTCGATATTCGCCATCACTTCAGGGGGAAGGTTGCGTTCTCCAGTAAACGGACTTCCCGGGGCCAGTCGCATCATGAAAAACGAGATGGTAATCAGGATGAACAACGTCGGGATTGCTTCCAGGCAACGACGGAAAATAAATTTTAACATTGACCTTACCTATAAAACCGGTCTGAGATTTTCTCTTCTATCTATCAAACCGAATAAGGACTGCGTGCCAGCACGCAGTCCCATCATCATTAATGCTTGATAATATAAAGATTTTTAACGTTGAGGTTATCCAGCGGATCTTTACCGGTCAGGCCGCCTACATACGGCTTAACCAGACGGGTATTGGCGTAGTAGTAAACCGGAACGATAACCGCGTCTTTTTCCAGCAGCGCTTCCGCTTCTCGGTAAACACCGGCGCGTTCATCCTCTGTTTTGGCCGCCAGCGCTTGCGCCATCAGCTTGTCGAAATCCGCGCTCTTGTAATGCGAGGTGTTGCTGCTGCTGTTGGCGATCATGATGTTCAGGAACGTAGTCGGTTCGTTATAGTCCGCACACCAGCCGGCACGAGCTACGTCAAAGGTCCCCTGATGACGGCTATCCAGGAAGGTTTTCCACTCCTGGTTTTCCAGCTTCGCATCTACGCCGATATTGCTTTTCCAGATGGAAGAAGCAGCGATCGCCAGTTTCTTGTGCAGATCGGAAGTATTGTACAGCAGGTTAAAGGTCAGCGGTTTTTCAGCAGTGAAGCCCGCTTCGGCCAGCAGTTTCTTCGCTTCGGCATTACGTTTTTCACGTGACCAGCTCACCCACTCCGGCGGAGTCAGTTTGCCGTCCAGGCCGTCGATGTACGGCGGGGTGAAACCAAACGCCGGGGTATCGCCCTGACCTTTCACCTTGTTAACCAGAATGTCCTGATCCAGACCCAGCACCAGCGCCTGACGCACGCGGGCGTCGGTAAACGGCGCTTTCTGGTTGTTGATTTCATAGTAGTAGGTGCACAGATACGGATCCGCCTTCACTTCATTGGGGATCTCTTTCTTCAGCTTCTGGAACAGTTCGATCGGCAGGTTGTTATAAGTCATGTCGATCTCGCCGCTGCGGTAGCGGTTCACGTCCGTTACTTCGGAGGAGATCGGCAGATAAGTCACTTTATTGATGATGGTGTTGGCGTTATCCCAGTAGTTCGGGTTGCGCTCCAGAACGATTTTTTCGTTCACGATCCATTCTTTCAGCTTGTAAGCGCCGTTGCCGACCCAGTTGGCCGGTTGGGTCCACTTGTCGCCGAACTGCTCAACCACTTTTTGGTTCACCGGGAAAGTGGACGGATGCACCAGCAGTTTATAGAAGTACGGAACCGGTTCGCTGAGGGTCACTTCCAGCGTGTGGTCGTCGATCGCTTTCACGCCCAGCGTGTCAGGTGATTTTTTGCCCGCGACGACATCATCGATGTTAACGATATGGCCGAACTGCAGGTAACTGGCATAAGGAGAGGCGGTTTTCGGGTTAGAAATGCGCTGCCAGCTGTAAACGAAATCCTGAGCGGTGACCGGATCGCCGTTGGACCATTTGGCGTTTTTACGCAGATGGAAGGTCCATACTTTGAAATCTTTATTGTCCCAGCTTTCTGCCACGCCCGGCGCAGGATGACCATCTGGGGACGTTACCAGCAGCCCTTCCAGCAGATCGCGCGCAATGTTGGATTCCGGCACGCCTTCAATTTTATGCGGGTCCAGCGAGGCAACCTCGGAACCATTATTGCGCACCAGCTCCTGTTTCTCAGCCAGTTGAACGCCGGCCGGCACCGTGGCGGCCCAGGCGGAAACGCCAGCAGAGGCAGTAATAGCAGCAAGAATGCTGACCGCCAGTCTTTTTTTAATAGTGTTGTTTACCATTATTTACCTTGCTCCTGTTCTACTGTTATCGCCCAATCAGGCACATAACTTTTTTTACGTATTAAGCGGACAGACATCATCGCCACCAGAGGAACGAATCTGGCAACATGGCCGCTCAATCACATCTAAATTGTTTTATCCACGCAACACGGTCAGATACGTCATAACGCCGCGTCAACGTGTCGGAAAAATCAACAGAGATAAAAACAGCACATTTCGGCAACCCAAAAACTGCCGCAGCCCTTTCCCAGACGCGACAGCCCACAGCCATTTCCACTCTTCCCTGATGGTACGCTCCCCACAAAAAAGCAGCCACGGATAAATCTCTAATAAAATTAACTTATCCATAACAGCCAAGGGGAATAGCGTGATGCCGAACGTATCAGAAGAATCCGTCTTCGCCAATAGATTTTGCAGGCTGTTACTTAAATTTCTTTTCCATCTCGGAAAGTCACAAAATGGCTCGAACGCGTAAATGGATATAAAAACATCCATGACGAGCGTCACTGGGGTAAAAATTCACCCGGCAGCAGATTGTCCAATAACTTGTAAGTATGAAAGAATTAACAGTAGATCAGGGCAAAAAATGCACGATAAAACACTTCCGTACACAATAACATCATTCCCGGCGCCACGCCCTCCGCGTGTGAATAAATTAACAGCGAAAGCGCATATGCGACTCGCCATAATGCCAGTCGCCTTTCACGCCATATGCATTAGCTTATCTAAGGCATGCGATAAAGAATGAAAATAAGCTATACCCTCTGAGATGATAAATGAGTGATAAATAATAGTGGGCGGCATGCTTTCCCCGGCCCAATTATTGCCGGGGAATAAACATAAGAAAAAAGTATTAATAAAAATAAAGTTAGCAGCCCTTGCGGCTATAGCAAACCGGGAAACAAGGTGCGAATTCCGGTGACGATAAATTCGATGCCGAGCGACATCAACAACAACCCCATGATACGCGTCACCACGTTAATGCCGGTCTGCCCCAACAGTCGCACCAGCGCCGGCGCGGCTCTGAACAGCAGCCAGCAGCAGAATGCGAAAAAGGCAATCGCCGCCGATAGCCCCAGCAGATTCTGCCAGCCGTGATAACGGGAACTCCAGACAATGGTGGAACTGATTGCCCCCGGCCCCGCCATCAGCGGCAATGCCAGCGGCACCACGCCAATACTTTCCCGATTGGCGGTTTCCGTTTTTTCCTGTTTATTCTGTTTATCCTCACCCAGCTTGCCGCTAATCATCGACATGGCGATGGTGACAATCAGAATGCCGCCCGCAATCCGAAACGAATCAATGGAAATACCGAACAACCGCAAAATCATGTCGCCGAAAAACAACGCGCCCCAGAGAATGATCACCACGGAGACATTCGCCGTGAGGTTGGTCTTAGACCGCCCCTCCGCTCCCTGATAACTGGTCATGCTTATAAAGATAGGCAAAATCCCCACCGGGTTAATCAGCGCAAACAACCCGATAAAGAATTTGATGTAACCGGAGAAGTCCAGGACAGGCTGAATCACATTCCACCTCTGAAGGTTATTGTCAACGTAGGGAATCCCTGATGGGCCACAACCGATACCGTGATGCTTCCTACAGTAATGTAAAGCATCGCGCGCCTCCATCCTCCGTCCTGATAATTATTCTCTGCACCCATTCAGATTTTCGATACAAATCCATATAAACCCACTCATATTATGGTCATTTATTTTTAACAAATCGTCGCTATAAATGATATTAATTCTCAAACACATCATGCTGAATGGTGTCAGCATTAAGATTTAGCGAGCATGATCACAAAAAATCGGCTAACAACGGGGTATTCTGCCTTCATCGTAACAAGAAGGATTAACGACAGCAGATTCTACCGCCAAATCGCCGACGACTTTAGGAGCAGGATTGAGAAACCAGGGTTTCTTTTATTAAACAAGGCGATCGCATTTATCGGGAGCGCTTTGAGTCAATGGATAATCACCGCCGCCAAAATCAGGTGCGTCAACCATTATCTATACTGCTTATTTACCGGGCTGACCATTGACTGAAAGAGCTTAACATTACAGGAGTGCATTATGGCCGTAACAAACGTTGCTGAACTTAACGCTTTGGTCGAACGCGTCAAAAAAGCGCAGCAGGAGTTCGCAAATTTCTCGCAGGAGCAGGTCGATCAGATCTTCCGTGCCGCCGCGCTGGCTGCTGCGGATGCCCGTATACCGCTGGCGAAAATGGCGGTCGCCGAATCCGGCATGGGTATCATTGAAGATAAAGTGATCAAAAACCACTTCGCTTCCGAGTACATTTATAACGCCTACAAGGATGAACAGACCTGCGGCGTGCTGTCCGTCGATGATACGTTCGGTACCATCACGATTGCCGAACCTATCGGCCTGATCTGCGGCATCGTTCCGACCACCAACCCAACCTCCACGGCTATCTTCAAGGCATTGATCAGCCTGAAAACCCGCAACGGCATTATCTTCTCCCCGCATCCGCGCGCCAAAAACGCCACCAACAAAGCAGCGGACATCGTACTGCAGGCCGCTATCGCCGCGGGCGCGCCCCAGGACATCATCGGCTGGATTGATGAACCATCGGTGGAACTGTCCAATCAGCTGATGCATCACCCGGATATCAATCTGATCCTGGCAACCGGTGGTCCGGGCATGGTAAAAGCGGCCTACAGTTCCGGTAAGCCGGCCATCGGCGTAGGCGCAGGCAACACCCCGGTAGTGATCGATGAAACGGCCGACATCAAACGCGCCGTAGCCTCGATTCTTATGTCAAAAACCTTCGACAACGGCGTGATCTGCGCTTCCGAGCAGTCGGTGATCGTGGTCGATGAGATCTATGATGCCGTACGCGAACGCTTCTCGACCCACGGCGGCTACCTGCTTCAGGGCAAAGAGCTCAGCGCGGTACAGGGTATTCTGCTGAAAAACGGCGCGCTCAACGCCGCCATCGTCGGCCAGCCGGCTATCAAGATTGCGGAAATGGCCGGTATTACCGTGCCTGCCAGCACCAAGGTGCTGATCGGTGAAGTGACGAACGCTGACGAGTCCGAACCGTTCGCTCACGAGAAACTCTCCCCGACGCTGGCCATGTACCGGGCGAAAGATTTTGAAGACGCGGTCGACAAAGCGGAAAAACTGGTCGCCATGGGCGGGATCGGCCACACCTCCTGCCTGTACACCGATCAGGACAATCAGGCTCGTCGCGTCAACTATTTTGGCGACAAGATGAAAACCGCCCGTATCCTGATCAACACCCCGGCCTCTCAGGGCGGGATCGGCGATCTGTACAACTTTAAACTGGCGCCGTCGCTGACGCTGGGTTGCGGTTCATGGGGCGGTAACTCCATCTCCGAGAACGTCGGGCCGAAACACCTGATCAACCGTAAAACCGTGGCTAAGCGAGCAGAGAATATGCTGTGGCACAAACTTCCCAAATCTATCTACTTCCGCCGCGGCTCTCTGCCGATCGCGCTGGAAGAAGTTGCGAGCGACGGTGCTAAACGCGCGTTCATCGTTACCGACCGTTTCCTGTTTAATAACGGCTATGTCGACCAGATTACGTCGGTACTGAAACAACAGGGTCTGGATACCGATGTCTTCTTTGAAGTGGAAGCCGACCCGACGCTCAGCGTCGTTCGTAAAGGCGCCGAACAGATGAACGCCTTCAAACCCGACGTCATCATCGCGCTGGGCGGCGGTTCGCCGATGGATGCCGCCAAGATCATGTGGGTCATGTACGAACACCCGGATACCCATTTTGAAGAACTGGCGCTGCGTTTCATGGATATCCGCAAACGTATCTACAAGTTCCCGAAAATGGGCGTGAAAGCCAAGCTGATCGCCGTCACCACCACCTCCGGCACCGGTTCGGAAGTAACACCGTTCGCCGTGGTGACCGATGACGCCACCGGCCAGAAATATCCGCTGGCGGACTACGCGCTGACCCCGGATATGGCGATTGTGGACGCCAATCTGGTGATGAACATGCCGAAATCGCTGTGCGCGTTCGGCGGCCTGGATGCGGTGACCCACTCGCTGGAAGCCTATGTATCCGTACTGGCGAACGAATACTCCGACGGACAGGCGTTGCAGGCACTGAAGCTGCTGAAAGAAAACCTGCCGACCAGCTACCATGAAGGCGCAAAAAATCCGGTTGCCCGCGAGCGCGTCCATAACGCGGCGACAATCGCCGGTATCGCCTTCGCTAACGCCTTCCTGGGCGTCTGCCACTCTATGGCGCACAAGCTGGGTTCCGAGTTCCATATCCCGCACGGGCTGGCCAATGCCCTGCTGATTAGCAACGTGATCCGCTATAACGCCAACGATAACCCGACCAAACAGACGGCGTTCAGCCAGTACGACCGTCCTCAGGCTCGCCGTCGCTATGCGGAAGTGGCCGACCATCTGGGTCTGAGCGCCGCTGGCGACCGTACGGCGCAGAAAATTGAAAAACTGCTGGCCTGGCTGGAAAGCATGAAGAAAGAGCTGGGGATTCCCACCTCTATTCGTGAAGCCGGCGTACAGGAAGCCGATTTCCTGGCCAAGGTGGATAAACTCTCTGAAGATGCGTTTGACGATCAGTGTACCGGCGCCAACCCGCGTTATCCGCTGATTGCCGAGTTGAAACAAATCCTGCTGGATTCGTTCTACGGCCGTCCGTTTGTCGAACATGCGGTCACCGAGAGCAAAGCGACCCCGGCGGCGGCCAGCGTGCCCGTCAAGGCGGAAAAAGCCGAGAAGAAAGAGAAAAAAGCCGTTAACTGATATCGCTGACGGCAGCATACTCAAAGCCCTGTGCGCACGCGCAGGGCTTTTTTTTGGGGGGGAATTTACCACATCGCGGACAAGAAATAACTCCCCCCGCCGCCATCTCCCGCAGAGATATCATCTACTGAGGTACCATCTGCCGTGAACGCACCGCCATTCCCTGTAATCTGGAATCTGGCGATAAGTACCAGAATGCTCTCTGATAACGGTCCTGACAGCTACGGAGAGCCTTAGGCAGAGTAAAGCAAGGTTCGTGCATCAAGCATGCGTATAGCGCTCAAACGCCCTGCTACCGCGTATACCGTCCGTGTCGCCGATAACCCCGGTAGCAGGTTAATCTATCCTGGCTGTGACAAACGCGGCGGCAGCACCGCTATATCAGTAGAGGGCGGTGAGGGATTATTCGGCTCATAAAGCGAACGGCGCCCCGGAAATCGCATCAATAACACCGGGCGGAGCGGCTGTGAAAACAACGATAAAAGCGGCAAATACGCATCTGGTAACGAATATTTAATTTATATTATCAATTTTTACCAGAAGCGATAACCGGATAATCGCCGCCACTACCCGGTTATTAATAAGCCCGGCTAAATGCTTAGCCTATATAGATATGGATTATTTCGTTTCAGGTCGGGTCAATCCCAACGCGATTTTATAATGCTTTCGACACACCGATACGTAACTCTCATTTCCGCCGATAACGACTTGCTCGCCTTCAATGACGGGCTTGCCATGCGAATCCACCCGCAATACGTGATTCGCTTTACGCCCGCAATGGCAGACGGTTTTAAGTTCGATCAGTTTGTCTGCCCAGGCCAATAAATAATGACTTCCGCTGAACAATTCCCCGCGGAAATCGGTACGCAGGCCATAACAGAGAACCGGAATGTCTAATTGATCGACAACATCACACAGCGCATTCACTTGTTCACGTGTCAAAAACTGACTTTCATCAATTAACACACAGTGAATAGTTTGCTGACGATGCTCCAGCTCAAGCGTCTGGAATAAGTCTGTCTGTTCGTTAAACAATAACGCCGGTGAAGAGAGACCGATACGGGAACTAACGATGCCGCTTCGCCCGGAACGGTCATCTATTTCAGCCGTAAACACCAGGGTTCGCATTCCCCTTTCCTGGTAGTTATATGAAGACTGTAACAGTGCGGTGGATTTCCCTGCATTCATCGCGGAATAATAAAAATAAAGCTGCGCCATGGCTCCTCGTTCAACGGCATTCACCGGTCAGTAATCGTTAAAATTTATTGTAACATAGGTATTGCCGCTGACGAGGGTTTAGTCGCGCCGCCTCCCGCTCCGCACGCGCCCTGAATCATTCTGTGGTTTAGTAATATAGATAGTTCCATCGTGAGGGTTCAAAGAAACTATCGATACGCTCCACATGGCTATTTCCGCTGCAGATCGCGCTAACAGAATGTATTAGCTGGCTTGTCCGAAATTTATATTGGTCAGTCAACACGTGATTTCCGTTTTAAATTTGCTAAATTTTAACAACCTGACAATTTTACCTATTGCAGAAAATAAAACGGCACTCTATTATCTCTGTACTGTCACCAATAATATTTATTTTGAGATTAATCCAATGAGCGAAGCACTTAAGATTCTAAACAACATCCGCACCCTGCGCGCCCAGGCAAGAGAATGCAGCCTCGAAACGCTGGAAGAAATGCTGGAAAAGCTGGAAGTCGTGGTGAACGAGCGCCGCGAAGAAGAAAACCAGGCTCAGGCAGAAATTGAAGAACGCACACGCAAATTACAGCAGTATCGTGAAATGCTTATTGCCGATGGCATTGACCCGAACGAATTACTGCAATCTTTGGGTTCAAACAAAGTTGCCGGTAAAGCCAAACGTGCAGCACGCCCGGCTAAATATCAGTACACCGACGAAAACGGCGAGCTGAAAACCTGGACCGGTCAGGGCCGCACCCCGGCAGTCATCAAGAAAGCAATCGAAGAACAAGGCAAGTCTCTGGATGACTTCCTGCTGTAATTCACAGCTCGAGAATAAAAACAAAAACACCCCTCTCAAAGGGGTGTTTTTTTATGCCCTGATTCAGGCACTCCCCCATACTAACTAAAAGTACAGGGGGGAGAAGATTAATTGGCGTCTTCCTCTATCGCCTCTTTCAGCCACTGGGTAAAGTCTTCACCCAGAGCGTCATGGCGAATACCATATTCCACAAAAGCGGCCATGTATCCCAGCTTATTACCACAGTCATGGCTTACCCCTTTCAGGTGATAAGCTTCAACGGTTTCTTTTTCCATCAGCATGGCGATAGCGTCGGTCAACTGAATTTCATTACCGGCACCCGGTTCTGTTTTCTTCAATAGATCCCAGATCTGTGCAGACAGCACATAACGCCCGACCACCGCCAAATTAGACGGCGCTTCCGACGCCTTGGGTTTTTCCACCACGCCGACCATCGGTGCGCTGTCGCCCGGTTTTAATTCCACGCCTTTGCAATCCACCACACCGTAACTGCTGACGTTTTCCACCGGCTCAACCATAATCTGGCTATGACCTGTACTATAAAAACGTTGCAGCATTTCGCTCAGGTTGTCTTTTTTCAGATCGGATTCATATTCGTCGATGATCACGTCCGGCAAAATAACCGCCACCGGCTCGTCGCCAACCAGCGGGTGGGCACAAAGTACCGCGTGCCCCAATCCTTTCGCCAGCCCCTGACGGACCTGCATAATAGTGACATGCTCCGGACAAATAGCCTGAACTTCTTTCAGCAACTGGCGCTGAACGCGTTTTTCCAGCATGGCTTCCAGTTCAAAACTGGTATCAAAATGGTTTTCTATTGAATTCTTAGAAGAATGTGTAACTAAAATTATTTCATTGATACCGGCAGCAATACATTCATTAACCACATACTGGATTAACGGCTTATCGACCAGCGGCAGCATTTCTTTGGGAATGGCCTTGGTAGCAGGCAACATACGCGTCCCCAACCCAGCCACTGGAATGACCGCTTTTTTTACTTTTTTATTAACAGTTGACATAAACAACCTCGTATATATCGTTCAAATAATGAGCTTTATTTGTCCGGTGCATAAAACCGCGAAAGTATATCAGGTTCAATGCGCGATGCTCGACCAATCTGGATTCGTGATTAAAAATCATAGGCCACATACTAGGGAATAAAAAATAATAACGATAGATACACCTGGTCTGAAGTGCGGGGAAATTCGCAGCTATCGGATTAGTCTGTAGAAAGCATCAGTCGCAAGCGACCGCCGCTGCCCCACATCTGGCATTGCCATGATTCGCACTGATAACTGAGTTGATTAAGATAAGCGGCTTCCAGCGTGCCCAACGGCACCCCGTTATTTAGCCCGATGTGTTGTTCTTCCACACTCAGAGTGGCATGCAACCCCGCCGAAATCAGGATCAACCGTTTCAGCTCCCGATGATAGTAACCGACCAGCAAGGGAAACTGCCCTTGCAGATTGGCCTGACGCAATAATTGGTTAACCTGATTGAGTAATACCGGTAATTCAGGCAACCGGCGTTGCTGATGCACCAGATGCTCCTGCAACAGGCTGTTGAACAGCGCCCGTAACAGCAACGCCGCCAGCACGCCGTGATTATTAGCCGCCTGCGTCACATCAAGACAATAAAACGCCAGGTCGTCCCCGGACAGCGCCGCAATATCAAGCACCAGCCCAGGGCGATCCGCCGCCATTAGTTGCCGATAATTGACCCGGCAGCGCGCCAGCGTCTGCTGAACCGGCGGCTGCAACTGCTCAAGCAGCTTCAACGCCGCACCGGGCGACTGGTTCAGCGTATCCAAGTCATGCATCAGTTGTTCGACTTCATTGGCCTGCGAAGTAAACATCGTCGGGTACAGGCAAGCCATCACCGATTCGCGCAAGCGGGTGTAGTCATGGATAGGTTTGAGCAACACATCCTGAACGCCAAGACGTAATATTCTGGCGATGTCCGCCAGGTGACTGGTGGCGGACACCACCAGCACCGGCGTAGTGATATCGTGCAGCCGCAGCCGCTCGACGAATTCGAAACCGCCCATCATGGGCATGTTGAGATCGCAGATAATCAGATCGGGCGGCTGATGAGCCATTTTTTCCAGCGCATCCTTGCCGTTATCCGCTTCATGCACGTCTGCGCCCAGGGATGTCAGATAACCGGCCAGCACGGAACGGAAAACAGCCTCATCCTCAACAACTAAAATGTGTTTTCCCGTCAGTGGTTGTGCCATCAATGACCCCTTGCACCGCTCATCATCATTCGTTGCCGAATCCTAAATCGGAAATAACCCTATACGCCCCGGTTTACCAGCGGCAACAGCAGCTCCCGCTGTTTTTCCACCGCCAGCCTGCCGGACTCAATAGCTTCTTCCGCCCGATGAAAATCCAGCGTGGCGATTTGCGGACAATAGGGTTGAATCAATACATCCGGAGGATCGCCCGCCATGCGATTCATTTTCAGGCGATTCTCCAATACCTGTATGGAGGTACTCATGATCTCCATCGCGGTAGGCGTCGCTTCCGTCTGTCGACGAAAACGGTGAGACAGACGATACCGAAGACGCTGACGCCAGCCGTGCGGCGCGGCAATCGCTTCCGCCTGAGCCGCCGGTCTGGCAGACAGCAAATTATGCTGCTGCAAGCTGGCGTCGTGCTGCAAATCCACCGCAATCACCACATCCGCGCCCATCGCGCGGGTCAATGAAACCGGAACCGGATTAACGACAGCCCCATCCACCAGCCAGTAACCATTGAATTGTACGGGGGACAATAGCCCCGGCATACTGCAGGAAGCGCGAACAGCCAAATGTAAGTCCCCTTGCGTTAGCCAAAGTTCCCTTCCCGTACTCAAATTAGTTGCCACTGCTCCATATTTGATAGCACACTCCTCAATATGTTGCGTACGTAGCAAATGCTTTACATGGTTGAAAACGCGATCCCCCCGCAATAATCCGCCGCGCCCCCAGGAGAAGTCCATCAGACGGATGACATCCCAGTAGCGAAAGCCGCACACCCAGTGCTCCATGCTGTCCAGCCGGTGCGTGGCGTAAGCGGCGCCGACCAGCGCCCCCACCGAACACCCCGCCACCACGTCAGGCACAATCCCCAGATCCTCCAGCGCTTTCAGCACGCCGATATGCGCCCATCCCTTAGCCGCGCCGGATCCCAATGCCAGACCGATTGTTACCTTCCGCATGGTATTTCTCCTGTATCTTATTCTAGGCGCTGCCCTGCTGTTATGTATCCGCTAGGCAGGATTATTGCGATACGCGAACCCTATTGGGTAACATAGCGCACGCCTTATCAGTGGCGTCTCAATTATTTAACCTTATTGCAGAGTTTTGCAGGAGATATTGTGTCCGAATGTTGCCCGTGCGGCAGTGATCAGCCTTACGAACACTGCTGCCAGCCCTATCTGCGCGGTGATACCCAGGCTTCGCGCCCTGATCTGTTGATGCGTTCACGGTACAGTGCCTACGTCAAACAGGATGTCGATTATCTGGTCGCCACCTGGCATCCGGATTGCCACGCGGAAAACTGGCGAGCCGACATCGCCGCCAGTTGCGCCGATACACACTGGCTCGGTCTGCGGATACTGGACGTCGCGCCGGGAAAAACGGCGGATGAAGGCTATGTCGAGTTCGCGGCCAGCTACAGCACAACCGAACATCCGGCGCGTCGGGTACTGATGAGAGAACGTTCTCGCTTCCTTCGTTATCGCGATCGCTGGTACTATGTCGACGGCGTTCACCTGCAAACCGGCAGGAACGACGCCTGTCCGTGCGGCTCCGGCAAAAAATACAAAAAGTGCTGTGGACAATAATACTCTCGATTACCGCGATGATTCCGGCATCGCGTAACGGCAACATCTGATTTATGTTTTGGACAGGATCCCAATTCCATGCAATCCCAGAATATCCAAAGAAAAATTTTACGGACAATCTGCCCTGACGCAAAAGGGCTTATCGCCAAGATCACCAACATCTGTTACAAGCACGAGCTGAATATCGTGCAGAACTCGGAATACGTTGATCACCGCACCGGTCGTTTCTTCATGCGTACGGAATTGGAAGGTATCTTCAACGACACCACGCTGCAGGCCGATCTGGACAGCGCCTTACCGGAAGGCTCCGTGCGTGAACTGAGCAGCGCCGGGCGTCGCCGTATCGTGATTCTGGTTACCAAGGAAGCTCACTGTCTCGGCGATCTGCTGATGAAAAGCGCCTATGGCGGTCTGGATGTCGAGATCGCGGCGATAATCGGCAACCACGAAACGCTGCGTACGCTGGTAGAGCGCTTTGATATTCCGTTCCATCTGGTCAGCCACGAAGGCCTGACGCGCGAAGAGCACGATCTGAAAATGATCGCGCAGATCGACCAATACAAGCCTGACTATGTGGTGCTGGCGAAATACATGCGCGTGCTGACGCCCGCCTTTGTTCAACACTACCCCAACCGGGTCATCAACATCCACCATTCGTTCCTGCCGGCGTTTATCGGGGCGCGCCCGTACCATCAGGCTTACGAGCGCGGCGTGAAGATCATCGGCGCCACCGCCCATTACGTGAACGACAGTCTGGATGAAGGCCCGATCATCATGCAGGACGTGATTCACGTCGATCACACTTACACCGCGGACGACATGATGCGCGCCGGTCGCGACGTGGAAAAAAACGTACTCAGCCGGGCGTTGTACCATGTGCTGGCTCAGCGGGTGTTTGTTTACGGCAACCGCACGATTATTCTGCGTTGATTAGCACTTCGCCGCCCTTCGCCTACAATTGCAGCGGGCGGCATAAAAAACCGGCAAACGAACTTGTTTTTGTTTTTTCGGTCTTTACAGGGGCGCGGCATTTGGTATGATGCGCCCCGCTCGACACGAAAGAGCAATCAGGCCAGTGGTGGGGTTCCCGAGCGGCCAAAGGGAGCAGACTGTAAATCTGCCGTCACAGACTTCGAAGGTTCGAATCCTTCCCCCACCACCATCTCTCAAGTCGCTACGACATCCTCACTGTATAGCTTAATCTTCAAATCAAAATCACCCGAAAGCGCAGCAAGAAAAATACGCCGCAACGTCGCCACGACCGATTTATCGCACCATGAAGAATCGCCGCGATGACTCTGCGGTATTCACATACCGATGTCGCGGTGATAGCACAGCAGAATAACGTGATTACTCTTTCCAGCGTTCCGGCATATAACTGAATACCGGCAACTGCCAGGACCAGAAAATAGCCGCCAGACGCAGCGATAACCCGACAGAGAAAGAGATCAGCTGATTTAGATCGTGGTTGATGCCGATTTCGCGCAGGCCAAGGTAAACCAGCGCCACCAGCAATGAAACGCAGGCGTACAGCTCTTTGCGCAGCACCATCGGCGTCCGGTTGCAGAAAATATCCCGCAAGATCCCACCGAAAATACCGGTGGTAATCCCCGCCATCACCACCACGGTCGGCGAATACCCCAGCTCAATCGCCACATTGCAACCGATAATGGTGAATGCCACCAGCCCCATGGCGTCCAGCACCAGAAACAGCCGGTGCAGATGGTGCATCACGCGCGCAGCCAGCACCGCCAGAAGTCCGGCGCCAATCGTGAGGTAGATATAGACAGGATGCTGAGTCCAGACGATGGGATAGTTACCCAGCAGAATATCGCGCACCGTACCGCCGCCCAGCGCGGTAATAAAAGCGATCATTGAAACACCGAAGATGTCCATGTTGCGGCGGCCAGCAGCCAGCGCGCCGGACATACCCTCCGCGGTAATAGCGATCAGATAGATATAGGTCAGCACACACGTACCCTTGTGAAATGTGCCCCTCCCTCTGTCCTTTTACCTGAGAGTTTACGCGGTAAAACCGCTTGCCCCTTCGGTGGGTTGTCTGGCAACCGCTCTCCAGTTGGCGTCATAGAAATGTGCAGTAAGGTAGCCTGAGCGATTATGGGAGTTTGCGCCTTCGGCGGGAAGGCGTGTCGTGACATGTCGTGCCTTCCGCTCTCCTGCAAGCCGCGGAGTATACGGGCTATCGCCGCCCGGTTCAACCAGCCATCACCGATAGTTATGACTACTGATACAGCAGCGCAGCCGCCGTGACTCGACTCCCGCCTTTCTGCTAACATCGGGGCACGTTTTTTTAACAACGGCAGCGAACATGAAGTTTGTTTCTTTCAATATCAACGGGCTGCGCGCCCGACCACACCAGTTGGCCGCAATCATCGAACAACATCAGCCTGATGTGATCGGTCTGCAGGAAACTAAAGTCCACGACGATATGTTTCCGCTCGAAGAGGTGAAACAGTTTGGTTATCACGTCTTCTACCACGGGCAGAAAGGCCACTACGGCGTTGCGCTGCTGACCAAAGCCGAGCCGCTGGCGGTCCGTCGCGGATTACCCACGGACGAAGAAGACGCCCAGCGCCGTATCATCATGGCGGACCTGGCGACGCCACTTGGCACGTTGACCGTGGTCAACGGCTACTTTCCACAAGGCGAAAGCCGCGACCACCCGGTGAAATTCCCGGCCAAGACCCGTTTCTATCAGGATTTGCAGCATTATCTTGGCCAGCACCATCAGGCGGACCAGCCGGTGCTGATTATGGGTGACATGAACATCAGCCCGACCGATCTGGATATCGGTATTGGCGAGGACAATCGTAAACGCTGGCTGCGCACCGGCAAGTGCTCATTCCTGCCGGAAGAGCGCGAATGGATGGAGCGGCTGAAAAACTGGGGATTGGTCGATACCTTCCGCGCCGCCAATCCCGAGTGTCAGGACCGGTTTTCGTGGTTTGATTACCGTTCGGCCGGGTTTGACGACAACCGCGGCCTGCGCATCGACCTGATTATGGCCACGGCACCGCTGGCCAGCCGCTGCGCGGCCACCGGTATCGATTATGCGATTCGAGGAATGGAGAAACCTTCCGACCACGCGCCGGTGTGGGCGGAATTCACGCTCTGATGACGCGATCGGGGCTGCAAGCAGCCCCGCTATCACCGCGTACGTTTACTGCTGTTCTTTGATGATACGCCACACCAGATTGTTGGTGCCGAGATTACCCTTGTCGCGCTGACATTGCAGCAACACGCCTTCCGCCCTCACCACCGAGCCTTCAGAGTAGTTTCTGTTCTGATAAATGCAGCAACTCATGCAATTAACCTGAGCTTCACGCTGCACGTTGCCGCCATTGCCGTTTCCCCAGATCACCTGAGGAGGAACCGGCACCACCACCTCGGTGTTGGTGCTGCCCTGCGTTGTGGATACCGTGCCGTGGGTACTGCTGCTATTACCCGGCAGCACCACAGGATTCCCCTGCGTAATCACCGTGGTTTGCGTCGCCGCCTGCGCAGCGGAAGATAACAACAGGCCTGTTGCCATCAGGAAGGTGCCCCATGTTTTCATCTGCGTTACTCCTTTGTGCTGGCTGAACGTGACTGGCGACGTTTCCGCCCCGCGGGCGGAGAACGTTTAACCGGCGGTAATCCTCTGAATGCGGTGATATTACCACTTTGCCGGGCCTGCTGAATAAGTTCATACAGCGACTGGGTCAGAGGCTGCATGAAATCCTGATAGCGGCAGCGCTTTTCGCTGATCTGCGTCAGCGTGGCCTCCCAGTGCGCCGTCATGTCCGGGTGCGCCGCCATCGGCGGCAAAGCGTGAATCAACGCTTTGCCCGCATCAGTGGAATGAATATAACGCCCTTTCTTGATCAGAAACGCGCGTTTAAACAGAAGCTCGATAATGCCTGCGCGCGTAGCTTCGGTGCCCAACCCGTCGGTTTCGCGCAGGATCTTCTTCAACGCCTTATCCTGCACAAAGCGTGCGATACCGGTCATGGCGGACAACAAGGTTGCATCGGTGAAGTGTCGGGGCGGCTGAGTCTGCCGTTCCACTACCTCGCCCCGCTCGCACAAAAGTTCATCGTCTTTCGCCACCACCGGCAACGGCATCCCCTCGTTTTCCTCATCCCGCTCTTTGTTGCCCAGCAGCGTCCGCCAGCCTGCCTCAGCCAGAAATCGCGCCTTGGCGACAAACTTGCCGCCGGCGATATCCAGATCGATAACGCATTTACGAAACACCGCATCCGCGCAAAACTGCATCAGGTACTGCCGGGCAATCAGCCCATAGACCTGGCTTTCATGTTCCGTCAATGAGGTGCGGGCGCTGCGCGCCGTGGGAATAATGGCGTGGTGGGCATCGACCTTGCCGTCATCCCAGCAGCGGTTGCGGCGCTCGGGATCAACGGCAGGCTGCGGCAACAAATCCGGCTGATGCGCTGTAATCGCGTTCAGCACCGCCTGTCGCCCGGCAAAATGCTCTTCCGGCAGATAACGGCAATCTGAACGCGGATAGGTGATCAACTTGTGCGTTTCATACAGCCGCTGGCAAACATCCAGCACCTGCTGGGCGCTAAGACCAAAGCGTTTGGCGGCTTCAATCTGCAGAGCGGAAAGAGAATACGGCAGCGGCGCGGTTTCCGATTCCCGTTTATCATTATAGGCGGTAACCCTCGCCGGTTGCCCTTCGATGCGTTTGACGACGTGCTCGGCCAGCGGACGATGCAGTAACCGCCCTTCTTCGTCCTGATACGGTTCGCAGGATTCACTGGGCTGCCACAAGGCGACAAACCGCTCGTCGGCCGGGGTGACGATATGCGCCTTAACCTCGAAATAGTCGCGGGCCACAAAATTGTCGATCTCTTCGTCACGCCGCACCACCAGCCCCAGCACCGGCGTCTGCACCCGACCGACCGACAACACGCCTTCGTAACCGGCGTTTCGCCCCAGCAGGGTATAAGCGCGGGTCATGTTGATGCCGTACAGCCAGTCGGCGCGCGAGCGGGCCAGCGCGGAGACGCACAGCGGAACGAATTCCCGGTTTTCACGCAGGCGCGACACCGCCCGCTCCACCGCCTGCGGATTCAGGTCGTTGATCAGGCAGCGGCTCACATGCTGACGCTTTTCTTCCGGCAGCGCCAGATACTCCAGCACTTCGTCCACCAGTAACTGCCCTTCGCGATCCGGGTCGCCGGCATGAATGATTTCATCGGCCTGAGTCAGTAATTTTTTTATAACATTCAGCTGTTTGCTGACAGACGGTCGCGGCTGCAACAGCCATTTCTGCGGTACAATCGGCAGATCCGCCAGCGACCAGCGCGCATAACGGGCGTCGTACACATCCGGTTGCGCCTGTTCCAGCAGGTGCCCCACGCACCAGGTCACGACATCCTGTTCGCCACAGGCAATAAAGCCATCGTTGCGTCGCTGCGGTTTGGGCAGCACATCGGCAATGGCTCTGGCAAGACTGGGTTTTTCCGCAATAAACAGTCGCATGTCACACCGCAAGGCAGAACGGATATTTCCTGACGCGCGCACCGTCAGGAGCGCGAATCAGGGGAAACATCGTCAATACAGAAATTAGAAATAGCTGACAAACTTCGCGCTATCAACGGGCGTGATCGCGGCGGAGGCTTTAAGCTGAGGCGTCCCTAAATAAAGGAAACCGACAATTTCATCCTGCGCACGGCAGCCAAAGGCGTCGCGCACCAGCGGATGATGAGTCCAGGCGCCGCTGCGCCAGATACCGTTGAACCCCTGCGCCAGCGCCGCCATTTGCATTGCCTGCACCGCGCAGCCGGCGGATACGACCTGTTCCCAGTGCGGAACTTTAGGATTTTCCTCACAGTGCGCGACAACGGTAATGATCATCGGGGCGCGGAATGGCGCCTGACGCGCTTTTTCAACCGCGGCCTCGTCCAGATTATCCTGCAATGCCGCGCTGACCAGCAGATCGCTGAAGCGGGATAACCCCTCATCCTGAATAAGGGAGAAACGCCACGGCTGCAGCGCGCCATGGTCCGGCGCCCGCAGGCCCGCGCGCAGAATATTCTCCAGCGCGTCGCCCGCCGGCGCAGGTGCCGCCAGACGGGACGCCGAACGACGATTCAGTAGCAATTCCAGAGCATCCATCACATCTCTCCTGTCATGAAAATCTGCTGTCGGTGAATAAAATCCGGTTGCGCGCCACGGTAGCACAGGTAGAAGATTTGTTACAAGTTAGCGCCCCGCCGCCAACCCTGCGGCAAGATAAATAGCTGACTTTTATCCTGTCGCTCATTAGGATACCGCCAGTGACCCGCGTGCGGGCGTGATCGCGCTGATACTTTTTTTGGCAGTGTATCGCCCGGCAAACACGGGGCGCCGCTTAAACCCAGTTTTCTTTTGACGGAGTGGACATGCGCACAATGTGGCGAATTTTCAGTGGAATATTCAGATGGGGATGGCGCCTGCTGAATTTTATCCGCGAATTTATCCTCAACCTCTTTCTGGTGTTTTTGATCCTGGTCGGTATCGGGGTCTATAGCCAGCTAAAAACCACGCAGGCTGAGCCGGCGCGAGGAGCGTTGATGCTGGATCTGACGGGCGTGGTGGTGGATAAACCGTCCGTCAACAACAAACTACGCCAGTTCGGACGGGAGTTTTTCGGCGTGTCCGCCAGCCGTCATCAGGAAAATGCGTTGTTTGATATTGTCGACAGCATCCGTCAGGCCAAAGACGACAGCAACATTACCGGTATGGTGATGGACCTGTCCGACTTCGTCAGCGCGGATCAGCCTTCGCTGCAATACATCGGCAAGGCGCTGCGTGAATTCCGCGATGCCGGCAAACCGATTTTCGCCGTCGGCGACAACTTCAACCAGACGCAATACTATCTGGCCAGTTTTGCCAACAAAATCTACCTGACCCCGCAGGGAAATATCGACCTGCACGGCTTCGCCACCAATAACCTTTACTATAAGACGCTGCTGGACAAGCTGAAGGTCACCACGCATATCTTCCGCGTCGGCACTTACAAATCGGCCGTCGAACCGTTCATCCGCGACGACATGTCGCCGGCCGCCCGTGAGGCCGATAATCGCTGGATCTCCACCCTGTGGCAGCATTATCTGGATACGGTAGCGGCCAACCGCCAGATCACGCCGCAACAGCTGTTCCCCGGCGCCGAAAACCTGCTCGCCGGTTTGCAAACGCTGAACGGCGACACCGCCCGTTATGCGCTGGAAAACAAGCTGGTGGACGAAGTCGCATCCCGTTCGGTGATTGAGCAGTCATTAATCAAAGCCTTTGGATGGGACGCCAAAAACAAAAACTTCAACTTCACCAGCATCTATGATTACGCGCCGACCCCGCCGGTAACCAATGCCAACGAAATCGCCGTGGTGTTTGCCAACGGCACCATCGTCGACGGCAAGGAAACCCCGGGGTATGTCGGCGGCGATACCACGGCGGCGCAGATCCGCGACGCCCGTCTGGACCCGAAAGTCAAAGCCATCATCCTGCGGGTGAACAGCCCCGGCGGCAGCGTCACCGCCTCTGAGCTGATTCGTTCGGAACTGGCGGCGGCGCGACAGGCGGGCAAACCGGTGGTGGTTTCCATGGGCGGCATGGCGGCCTCCGGCGGCTACTGGATTTCCACGCCGGCCAACGCCATCATCGCCAGCCCCAGCACCCTGACCGGCTCAATCGGGATTTTCGGCGTCGTCACCACCTTCGAAAATTCGCTGGACAGCATCGGCGTACACACCGACGGCGTCGCCACCTCTCCGCTGGCCGCGCTGTCCCAGACCAGAGCCTTGCCGGCAGAAGCCAGCCAACTGATGCAACTCAATATTGAGCGTGGTTATCAGAACTTTATTTCACTGGTGGCGGAGTCACGCAAGAAAACCCCGCAGGAAGTGGATGCCATCGCGCAGGGGCATGTTTGGGTCGGCAGCGATGCCAAAACCAACGGGCTGGTGGATCAACTGGGCGACTTTGACGACGCCGTGAAGAAAGCGGCGGAACTGGCCAAACTGGAACATTATCAATTGAGCTGGTATTCCGGCGAGCCGGACCTGCTTGATACGATGTTCAGCCAGGTCAGAAGTTCGGTCTACGCCATGCTGCCTTCCGCGTTGCAGGCGGTGGTGCCGGCGCCGGTGGCTCAGTTGGCGCAGACGGTTCGCGCGCAAACGTCGGTGCTGGACGCCTTGAACGATCCGCAAAACCGTTACGCGCTGTGCCTGAATTGCGGCGACGTGCGTTAATGCTTCCCTGAACAGCCCGGTACTGCCGGGCTGTTTTTACCGCCGAAGCCTTTTTATTTACTACTGAACCTTTTTATAATCCTGGCCTTTGACGGCTAACCGTTTCTCTAACCAACAGTGTCCCGACCCAGACTATCCATGCAAAAGAAATCCATTTATGTCGCCTATACCGGCGGCACCATCGGTATGCAGCGCTCCGCCAACGGTTACATCCCGGTTTCCGGCCACCTGCAACAACAACTGGCGCAGATGCCGGAATTTCATCGTCCGGAAATGCCTTCGTTCACTATTCACGAATATACACCGCTGATCGACTCATCCGATATGACGCCGTCTGACTGGCAATCGATTGCGAATGACATCCAGCAGCACTATGACCAGTACGACGGTTTCGTGATTCTGCATGGCACCGACACCATGGCATTCACCGCCTCCGCCCTGTCTTTCATGCTGGAGAATCTGTCTAAACCGGTCATTGTGACAGGGTCACAAATTCCGCTGGCGGAACTACGCTCCGATGGGCAAACCAACCTGCTCAATGCGTTGTACGTGGCGGCCAATCACCCGGTCAACGAAGTCAGCTTGTTCTTCAATAACAAACTGCTGCGCGGCAACCGTACCACCAAAGCGCACGCCGACGGTTTTGACGCCTTTGCCTCCCCGAACTTTCCGCCGCTGCTGGAAGCCGGTATTCACATCCGCCGTCTGACGCCGGCCAACCCCGACCCGATTAGCGGGCCGCTGATCGTGCATGCCATCACGCCGCAGCCGATCGGTGTGGTGACGATCTACCCCGGCATCTCCGCCGATGTGGTAAGCAATTTCCTGCTTCAGCCGGTAAAAGCGCTGATTCTGCGCTCGTATGGCGTCGGCAACGCGCCCCAAAGCTCAGGCCTGCTTGATGAACTGCGCCGCGCATCCGAACGCGGCATCGTGGTGGTTAACCTGACGCAATGCATTTCAGGACGGGTCAACATGGACGGTTACGCCACCGGCAATGCGCTGGCGCAGGCTGGCGTCATCAGCGGGTTTGATATGACGGTTGAAGCGGCTCTGACGAAACTGCATTATCTGTTAAGCAGGAACGATCTTTCCCCTGACCAGATTCGCCAGCTAATGCAGCAAAACCTGCGCGGAGAACTGAGCGACAAAGATTAAATCGCCTGCAACCAACACAGCATCCAGAACATAAAAATTTTAATAAGAAGAACACCATATGAACAGAGCACTCTTGCTGGTGGATATCCAGAATGACTTCTGTGCAGGCGGGGCGCTGGCCGTCTCGGACGGCGATAGCGTGGTCGCGGTGGCGAATCAGGCTATCGCCGCCTGCCAGCAGGCCGGGGTAATAGTCGTTGCCTGTCAGGACTGGCATCCGGCGGATCACCGCAGTTTTGCCGTCAATTCCGGCACCCGCGTAGGCGACCAGGGCGAATTGGACGGCTTACCGCAGATCTGGTGGCCGGTGCATTGCGTTCAGGGTTCGCCCGGCGCCGATTTCCATCCCCGGCTGAATCAGCAGGCAATAAACTGGGTAGTACGCAAAGGAACGCATCCCTTTATCGACAGCTACAGCGCATTTTTCGACAACGGCCGCCGCACCCGTACCGAACTTTATGACTGGTTGAAAGCCAGAGACATTACCCAACTGACCATCATGGGGCTGGCAACCGATTACTGCGTCAAATATACCGTGCTGGATGCGCTGGCGCTGGGTTATCAGACCGAGGTGCTGACGGATGGCTGTCGCGGCGTAAATCTGCATCCGAAAGATAGCCAGCAGGCGCTGGACGTGATGGCGAAACACGGCGCCACGCTAATGGATCTGCCCGCGTTTACCGCGTCACTCAGCCGGTAATTCATGCTCGCATCACGCCAGTTGTCGATGCTGGCGCGATCGGGTTTAGTCTTGCGGTTTCAGGGTGGTGATAGGTTTCAGGGTAGCGGCAGGCGCTGAGGTCGTAGCAGACGTTGGGGTAGTAATAGCATCGCCGGCAAAACGCTGCTTGAGCTCCTGCTTGCTTTTCATTTCGATTTCACCACGGGTGTTGATCGTCATATGGTCCGCCTCGGCGTTATTGCGCGCCTGCCACAGCATGACCATCTGCAACGCATTTTCCTTTTGTTCCGCCGTCAGGGTTACCCCGTCCGGCCATTTTCCCAGCTCCACCGCCGTCACCAGACGTTGATAGATTTCCGGGGTCATGCTGTTTATTAAATCATCCAGTTGCATGTTTTTTCTGCCTGCAGTCAGATTTTAGCTGAAACGTTTCAAGTCAAAGTATTGTATTAGCGACGTTAACCATCCGTCTGTTGACCGTTTTCCGTATCGATAAAGCTGAGCGACGCGGAATTCACGCAATAACGTTCGCCGGTGGTGTCCTGCGGACCATCGGGGAACACGTGCCCCAGATGCGCATCGCAATGGCCACAGCGGATTTCGATCCGTTGCATATGGTGGGAGTTGTCTTCCAGATAGCGGATGGCGTCCTCCGCTACCGGGCGATCGAAGCTCGGCCAGCCGCAACCGGAGTCATATTTGTGGTCGGAATAAAACAGCGGCTGATGACAGCACAGGCAGTGGTAAACCCCGGTACGCTTGTTGTGCAACAGTTTGCCGGTGTAGGGGCTTTCCGTCCCCCGCTGCTGCGTGACATGCCGCTGCAGATCGGTTAACTCGTTCAGATTACGTGGTGAAGCGGTTATCTTGGTCATCAGGTTCTCACTGAAACACGGTTTTTTCGCCAGCGCGATGAAGCATAATTCTAACAAAAAGTTAACACCGTCACAGCCTATTTTGGCCTACACTTAGCCCTACGCGGCAAAGGCACTTTTAATTGTGATCTCAATCACAATTACACCTATGGCAGGTGTTTTCATGCCTGTGTATTCCTCATATGATTAGGTTATGCACTTTAATTAGGCTGATAGCTGTTTATCGCGCAACTGTTGAACGGACTTTTGACTTACCGCAACGATTGACACGATTCCGCTTGACGCTCAGTAAGGTTTTTGTAATTTTACAACCAACCTTTTATTCACAAACCAATAGCTGGTGGAATATATGACTATCAAAGTAGGTATCAACGGGTTTGGCCGCATTGGCCGTATCGTTTTCCGCGCTGCCCAGGAGCGTTCTGACATCGAAATCGTTGCCATCAACGATTTGCTGGATGCGGATTACATGGCGTACATGCTGAAGTATGACTCCACCCACGGTCGTTTCAACGGCACCGTTGAAGTGAAAGACGGTCACCTGGTTGTCAACGGCAAAACCATCCGTGTTACCGCTGAGAAAGATCCGGCTAACCTGAAGTGGAACGAAATCGGTGTTGACGTTGTTGCTGAAGCAACAGGTATCTTCCTGACCGACGAAACTGCACGTAAACACATTCAGGCTGGCGCCAAGAAAGTGGTTCTGACCGGTCCATCCAAAGACGACACCCCGATGTTCGTTATGGGTGTTAACCACGCCGCTTACGCCGGTCAGGACATCGTTTCCAACGCGTCCTGTACCACCAACTGCCTGGCGCCGCTGGCTAAAGTCATCAACGACAAATTCGGTATCGTTGAAGCACTGATGACCACCGTTCACGCTACTACCGCTACGCAGAAAACCGTTGACGGCCCGTCTCACAAAGACTGGCGCGGCGGCCGCGGCGCTTCTCAGAACATCATCCCGTCCTCTACCGGCGCAGCTAAAGCGGTAGGTAAAGTGATTCCGGCTCTGAACGGCAAACTGACTGGTATGGCGTTCCGCGTACCGACCCCGAACGTATCCGTGGTTGACCTGACTGCTCGTCTGGAAAAACCGGCTACTTACAAAGAAATTTGTGCCGCCATCAAAGCCGCTTCTGAAGGCGAGCTGAAAGGCGTTCTGGGTTACACCGAAGATGACGTGGTATCCACCGATTTCAACGGCGAAAAACTGACCTCCGTGTTCGATGCCAAAGCCGGTATCGCACTGAGCGACACCTTCGTGAAACTGGTTTCCTGGTATGACAACGAAACCGGCTACTCCAACAAGGTTCTGGATCTGATCGCCCACATCTCCAAATAATGTGGCGATGAACAGATGATGAAAGGGCGACATGAGTCGCCCTTTTTTATTGGGTATATACCCGTCATACTTCAAGTTGCAGGTGCGTTGGCTGCCCTCGCTCCCCCCAATCACTTACTGATGTAAGCTCCTGGGGACTCGCTCGATTGCCGCCTTCCTGTAACCCGAATTATTTGGGGTATACAACAAGAACATAAAGGCAAAACCAATACCATGAGCGATAAAATTTATTCACTTCCCATCAATAACGCGATCACCGCGCACCTTAGCCAACGTCAACTGGACCAACTGCCGATTATCGTGGTGGATCATCCGCAGGTTCGTGCCGCCGTCGCGCTGCAGGGCGCGCATCTGATTAGCTGGCAGCCCAAAGGTGAACAACCGGTACTGTGGCTGAGCGACAACACGCCATTCGAGCACGGCGTGGCGATTCGCGGCGGCGTGCCCATCTGTTTCCCCTGGTTTGGTCCGGCTGCACAGCCCAACCACGGTTTCGGCCGCCTGCTGGCGTGGGAGTTCACCTCTCACAGTGAAGATGCGAACGGCGTTACCCTCAGCTTCACGCTGCGCGATTCCGAGCAAACACGCGCCGCCTGGCCGCACGCGTTTACCGTTCTGGCTCGTTTCCATTTAAGCGCGCAGGAATGCCGCATGGAACTCGAATGCCACGGCGACTACAGCATCACCAGCGCGCTGCACACCTATTTCCAGATTGGGGATATCAGCAAAATCAGCATCGGCGGCCTGGGCAACACTTTTATCGACAAGGTTAACGACGGCAAAACCGATACCCAGCAGGGCGACCTGACGTTTGCTACCCGTACCGACCGCATTTATACCCAGCCAGCGTCACTCAGCCTGATTGAAGACCCGGTGTTGCAACGCACTATTGAAGTGCATCATGCTCACCACAGCGACGTGGTGGCCTGGAACCCGGGCGCAGAACTGTCTCGCACCATCAGCGATATGACCGATGACGGCTACCAGACTTTTGTTTGCGTTGAAACCGCGCACGTGACCCAACCGCTCGTGGCGACCACTCAGGCGCCGGCACGTCTTACCACCACCATTCGCCTGCGTAAATAATCTATTTTTGCTTCCTGCTCATGGCTGGCTTTCGCCAGCCATGCTTCGATTACACCACATCCAGCGGCTGTTTGCGGCGTGGGGCGGGATAAGCCTCATCCAGTATGGCGAGATCTTCAGGTGACAACGTCACTTGAAGCGCGGCGGCATTCTCTTTGACATGCGCCAGCGTACCGGCTTTGGGAATGGCGATGACGCCAGGCTGGCGCGTCACCCAGGCCAGCAGCACCTGTGCGGGCGTCAGCGCATGTCGCTGTGCCACGCGCACGACCGCCGGGTGAGCAAACAGGTCATGGCGCAACTCCCCGGCCTGCGCCAGCGGGCAATAGGCCATGACGGGAAGCCGACGTTGCTGACACCAGGGCAGCAGGTCATACTCAATGCCCCGCGACGCCAGATGATACAGCACCTGATTGGTCTGACACTGCTCTCCACTCCGGCAGGACCACAGTTCTTCCATGTCGTCGGTATCCAGATTAGAGACGCCCCAGCGCCCAATCTTGCCCGCCTGTTGCAACGATTCCATCGCGGCGATGGTATCCACCAGCGGAATGCCGCCGCGCCAGTGCAGCAAATACAGATCGATATAATCGGTTTGCAGACGTTTCAGGCTACGTTCACAGGCGGCGATCGCCCGCTCTCCGCCCGCATTATGCGGATACACCTTGGATACCAGATAGACACGGTCGCGACGGCCGCGTATCGCCTCGCCCACCACCTCTTCCGCCCCGCCGTCAGCGTACATTTCCGCCGTATCGATCAACGTCATTCCCGCGTCGATGCCGGCCTGTAACGCGCTGACTTCACTGCTCCGCCGTTGGGCGCTTTCTCCCATGAACCAGGTTCCCTGACCAATAGCGGGAACGGTGTTTCCACCCGGAAATGTTACCTGTTTCGTCATGTTATTCCTCCCTTGTAACCCTCCCTTGTAGCAGAGTAGCAAACCCCGCTCGCTCCATTAATGTGCAAATGGGGTGAATCCACCCCATTTTTGTGCAGCCAATGCACAATGACCGTGCGGGTCGCTTTAGAAGGTATAACTGACGCCGCCTCCCAGCATCAGGTTATAGTTTTTATCGACCATCGGGCTGTTTTTGATCTCATCCGACAGCCGGACATAACGCCCGCTTACCCAGGTATTCCAACTGGAATTAATCTTGTAGCCGGCGTTCAACTCGACATACGGCGACCAGCCGTCATCCGGCTGATAATTGCGTAGTCCGGAGCGGGCCGATTCGTCGCCAGTGACGCCATAATAGTAGCGATTCTGGTTTTCGCTCGACCAGGTAATCCCCACGCCCGGCGTCAGGCTCCAGTCGCCGTCGTTGAAGCGGTAAAGATAGGCGGAGTCCCACACCAGACCATTGCTGTAATTCAGCGTGTCGCCGGCCAGCAAGGTGCGCAAGGTGCCCCATTGCGCATCGTAGCGATAGGATAACCCCGCCATCAGCGTACCGCGGCGACGTTCAAGCTGCTTCATCTGGTTATCGTCGCTATCGCCCGGTTTGAAACCAAACGGGTTGTAATACGCCGTCAGTGACAATTTGTTCTGCGCGTCATTCCACAGGTAATACCCACCCAGCAGACCGCGCAGGTAAAAACTCTCGCTTTCATAAGTCACCATCGGAAAAGGATAAACGTGACCGCTATCGCCACGGTATACCGGAGTCTCTCCGACCGCGCCCAGCCCCAGCGCGAACTCGTCCGCAAAGGCCGCCGGGGCCGCTACCGTTGCGGCCAACGCCGCTGTTAAGAAAGTTAATACGCAATTTTTCACGATTGTCGGTTCCCATTCAGTGTTACGTATTTGATCACTTCCAGCAGAATAGCAGCGCCGGAGTCCTACATACATCACATTAATGTGAAAGATACATAAGTTATAACGATTTCGTCTGCCCGCCAGCATCCCGCATCAGGGCTGCGTTAGCGGATAAAAAAGCCGGTTGCAGGCCGCCGCGCCGAAGTGAGTCATTGAAATATCTTAAAAATGCGACGCAAGAATAGAGGAAATTTTATGGATGCAAACTACGCTTTAAACAAGGATGAGGATTTCCGCTGAGTGTAGCCGGGCGCCAGTTGCCCGCCCCTTCCCGCCAACCAAAGTTGGCATAAGGGTTGCTGTATCTCAGCAGCGGTCTTCTTCCGGGAGAGCCATCCATTAAACAGGCTGTATACATACCATTCGCTCTCTTACTCTGTGTTAATCGACGAAGGACGGGCAACGCTATGAACATATTTGATCATTATCGCCAGCGTTACGACGCTGCCAAAGACGAAGAGTTCACTCTGCAAGAGTTCCTTACCATCTGCCAGCAGGATCGCAGTGCGTATGTGAACGCCGCTGAGCGATTGTTAATGGCTATCGGTGAACCAGTTATGGTCGACACCGCTCAGGAACCGCGTCTGTCTCGTTTATTTTCCAATCGGGTAATTGCCCGCTACCCTGCGTTCGAAGAGTTCTATGGTATGGAAGAAGCCATCGAACAAATCGTTTCCTACCTGAAACATGCCGCGCAAGGGCTCGAAGAGAAGAAGCAAATCCTCTATCTGCTGGGTCCGGTGGGCGGCGGTAAATCTTCGCTGGCTGAACGGCTGAAATCGCTGATGCAGCGCGTTCCCATCTACATTCTGAGCGCCAACGGCGAGCACAGCCCGGTCAACGACCATCCGCTCAGCCTGTTTAACCCGCAGGAGGATGCCTCGATTCTGGAGAAAGAATACGGTATCCCGCGCCGCTATCTGGGCACCATCATGTCGCCCTGGGCGGCCAAACGGCTGCAGGAATTCGGCGGCGACATCACCAAATTCCGCGTCGTCAAGGTGTGGCCGTCCATTCTGGCCCAGCTGGCGATCGCCAAAACCGAACCGGGCGATGAAAACAATCAGGACATTTCAGCGCTGGTCGGGAAAGTGGACATCCGTAAGCTGGAGCATTTCGCCCAGAATGACCCGGACGCCTATGGCTACTCTGGCGCACTGTGCCGGGCCAACCAGGGCGTGATGGAATTTGTGGAAATGTTCAAGGCGCCGATCAAAGTGCTCCACCCGTTGCTGACCGCGACTCAGGAAGGCAACTACAACGGCACCGAAGGCATCGCCGCCCTGCCGTTCAACGGCATCATTCTGGCTCACTCCAACGAATCGGAATGGGTGCAGTTCCGCAACAACAAAAATAACGAGGCGTTCCTTGACCGTGTCTATATCGTCAAAGTGCCTTACTGCCTGCGGGTTTCCGAAGAGGTCAGAATTTACGACAAGTTGTTGATAAATAGTGAGCTGAGCCGCGCCCCCTGCGCGCCCGGCACGCTGGAAACACTGGCGCGCTTTTCCATTCTGTCGCGGCTGAAAGATCCGGAAAATTCCAGTATCTACTCCAAAATGCGGGTATACGATGGCGAAAGCCTGAAGGATACCGACCCGAAGGCCAAGTCGTATCAGGAATACCGCGATTACGCCGGCGTCGACGAAGGCATGAAAGGGCTTTCCACCCGTTTCGCCTTCAAGATCCTCTCCCGCGTGTTCAACTTTGATCACAGCGAAGTGGCGGCCAACCCGGTCCACCTGTTTTACGTGCTGGAACAGCAGATTGAACGGGAACAGTTCCCGCAGGATGTGTCGGAAAAATACCTGGAGCACCTGAAAGGCTACCTGATTCCGAAATACGCCGAGTTTATCGGCAAGGAAATTCAGACCGCCTACCTTGAGTCTTACTCGGAATACGGTCAGAACATTTTTGATCGCTACGTGACCTATGCCGACTTCTGGATTCAGGATCAGGAATACCGTGATCCGGACACCGGCCAGCTGTTTGACCGTGAGTCTCTGAACGCCGAACTGGAGAAAATCGAAAAACCGGCGGGCATCAGCAACCCGAAAGACTTCCGCAACGAGATCGTCAACTTCGTGTTGCGCGCCCGGGCCAGCAACAGCGGCCGCAATCCGAACTGGACCAGCTATGAAAAACTGCGTACGGTCATTGAGAAGAAGATGTTCTCCAATACCGAAGAGCTGCTGCCGGTGATTTCGTTCAACACCAAAACGTCGACGGAAGAGCAGAAAAAACACGACGACTTTGTCGATCGCATGATGGAAAAAGGCTACACCCGCAAACAGGTGCGTTTGCTGTGCGAATGGTACCTGCGTGTGAGGAAGTCATCCTGATGCCGTACATCGACAGGCATGTCGTTTGGGGGAAACATGGCCTATTTCATTGATCGGCGTTTGAACGGCAAAAACAAAAGCGCGGTTAACCGCCAGCGCTTTTTGCGCCGCTACAAGTCGCAAATAAAACAGTCGATTGCCGGGGCCATCAACAAGCGTTCGGTTACCGACGTGGAAAACGGAGAGTCTATTTCGATCTCCAATTCGGATATCAGTGAACCGATGTTCCATCAGGGCCGTGGTGGGATTCGTCACCGGGTGCACCCCGGTAACGACCACTTCGTGCAGAACGACAAGATCGAACGGCCTCAGGGTGGTGGCGGAGGCGGCGGATCGGGTCAGGGCGACGCCGGTCAGGATGGCGAAGGTCAGGATGACTTCGTGTTCCAGATATCCAAAGACGAGTATCTTGACCTGTTGTTCGAAGATCTGGCGCTGCCCAACCTGAAAAAAACCGAACACCGGCAACTCAACGAGTACAAAACCCACCGTGCGGGGTACACCGCCAACGGCGTCCCCGCCAATATCAGCGTGGTGCGTTCGCTGCAGAACTCGCTGGCGCGCCGCATGGCGATGACCGCGGGTAAACGCCGCGAGCTTCACCAGCGGGAAGAAGATCTGGCGTTGCTGGAAAATACCGAGCCGGTCCAGTTGCTGGAGGAGGAGCGACTGCGGCAGGAAATCGCCGAGCTGCGCCAGCGCATCGCCAGCGTGCCGTTTATCGATACCTTCGACCTGCGTTACAAGAACTACGAACGCCGGCCGGAACCGTCAAGCCAGGCGGTGATGTTCTGTTTGATGGATGTTTCCGGTTCTATGGATCAGGCCACCAAGGACATCGCCAAACGTTTTTACATCCTGTTGTATCTGTTCCTGAGCCGCACCTATAAAAACGTGGAAGTGGTGTATATCCGCCACCATACGCAGGCCAAGGAAGTGGATGAGCAGGAGTTCTTCTACTCTCAGGAAACCGGCGGCACCATCGTCTCCAGCGCCCTGAAACTGATGGAGGATGTGGTCAAAGAACGCTACGACCCTGCGCAATGGAACATTTACGCCGCGCAGGCTTCCGACGGCGACAACTGGGCGGACGATTCGCCGCTGTGCCGTGAATTACTCGCCACCCGCCTGCTGCCGGTGGTGCGTTACTACAGCTACATCGAAATTACCCGTCGTTCGCACCAGACGCTGTGGCGGGAATATGAGATGTTGCAGGACAGCTTTGACAATTTCGCCATGCAGCATATTCGCGATCAGGACGATATCTATCCTGTCTTTCGGGAAATCTTCCACAAACAAACCGTCAACAACTAACCAACCTGCCCCAGCCAGCCGTTCACGCGCTGGCTGTTTTCCCTTCCATATGTCATGTCTTGCCTGTTGTTGAGAGCAGCCATAAATCCGTCGTTGAATAATCCAGGCCCGAATACCGGTACGAGACGCACGCAACGCGAAGATCACCCGGTTTATCCCCCCATCGTCTCTGCCTGACCGCACCGGATGCCCCCTGCCGCCAGCCACAGCAGGCATCCGAAATCCGTTTTCCCATTGTTTCCCCCTTTTTAATAAGGGTTTTTATTTGAAATGTTATGTTATAACATAAATGTTATTGCAATAAATTTTCACATTTTCGGAGTGCTGTGTGCTGGATGTCAGGCAGTTAACACTTTGTATCGATGGGGACCACAAGATTCATGACCTCAGTTTCTCCCTCGCGCCCGGTGAGCGTGTCTGTCTGCTGGGCGGATCCGGTTCCGGCAAATCGCTGACGGCGCGTTGCCTGCTGGGCGCACTGCCCATCGGCAGTCAACTCAGCGGCAGCATCCGTCTTCAGAACCACGACGTAACGGGGTTGCCGTTGTCACAGCGCCCGCCTGCCGAACGTCCGGCGGCCATTTTTCAGGATTCAGCCACGTCGCTAAACCCGTTATTCACGATTGAAACGCAACTGCGCATGGCGTTAAAACACCAGCCGACTCATCGGGCGCTGCCGGATTTGCTGCGTGCGGTCGGTTTTTCCGATCCGCAAGCCGTGCTCACGCGCTACCCCGGCGAACTCTCCGGCGGCCAGCGTCAGCGCCTTTGCATCGCGCTGGCGTTACTGTGCGAGCGTCCGTTATTGATCGCCGATGAACCCACCACGGCGCTGGACGTGGTCACCCAGGCGCAGGTACTGCAAACCCTACAGGATCGGCTGCAACAATCTCCACGCACCAGCCTGCTGTTCATCACCCACGACATCACGGTAGCAGCCATGGTCTGCCGGCGCGCGCTGGTAATGGAAAACGGCCGGCTGGTCGAGCAAGGCGAAATGCGTCAGTTGCTGACGCATCCCCGCCATCCTTATACCCGTGCGCTGGTGTCGGCGGCGCGTCAGGCATCCGCCGGCGCCGTTTTTTCCCGCCAGAACCGCGCGCCATCCGTATCATGGTCACAGGCCAGTTAATGCTATGCACCAAACCTCTTGCATGCTGAGTGAAGCTCCCTTTTTGCAACTTCATCAGGTCAGCCACCATTATCGAACGGCGGGTGTGTTTAGGCGCCGGGCAACGGCCACCCCGTCGCTGCAGCACGTCAGCCTCGAACTTCATGCGGGAGAACGCGTGGCGCTGGTGGGCGCATCCGGCTGCGGCAAATCCACCTTGCTGAAAATTCTGCTGGCGCTGGAGTCACCGATTCAGGGCACGGTGCATTGCCAGGGGCGCGAGGTACGCCCGAATAGCGTATCCCGGTTGCGCTGGTATCGGCAATTGGTGCAGTACATCCCGCAGGATCCGGCGGGATCGCTGGCGCCGCACGCCTCGGTATTCGCGCTGATCGCCGAACCGCTGCGCCAGCTAGGGATGACGGAAAACCTGAAACAGACGGTCTGTGAGGTGCTGGAGCAGGTTGATTTGCCGTTAACCCTGTTGCATCAGCGGGCCGAATCGCTATCCGGCGGTCAGGCCCAGCGGGTTGCCATTGCCAGAGCCATTGCGCTGCGCCCGGCGTTTCTGCTGGCGGATGAGCCGGTCAGCGGGCTTGACCTGCCTCTGCGTCAACAGATCACTACGTTGCTCGATACGCTGTCGCGCCGTCATGGCATGGGACTATTGCTGGTTTCCCATGACCTGTCGGTCGTGGCCGCGCTCTGCCAGCGGGTACTGGTCATGTACAACGGCAGTCTGGTGGAAGACCGTCCGCTGCCCGATTTACTCGCCGAACCGCGCCATTTTCATACCCAGGCCTTGTTGGCGGCTGTGCCGACGCTGCCTGCTTTTGACTGATTTTTCCAATACCACAAGGAATGCGTATGTTTCGTTTCCCTTCTCTGACGATGGCCGCCACGCTGGCATCCACCCTGTTGCTCGCCGGTTGTTTTGAACAACCGGCACCCGCCGCCACCGGCGCGGACAATCCGCGCATTCGTCTGGCGATGTTGTTGCCGCCGCGTTCAGCGCTGTCGCCTTTCAGTGACGATGCCTTCAAGCTGTCGCGCTGGCGCGCCGGTGAAACGCTGGTGGTGCTTGATGCCAACGGCGATGCGCAACCCGCGCTGGCGACCCACTGGCAACAGATAGATGAGTTAACCTGGCGTTTCACCCTGCGCGACGGCGTAAAATTTCACGACGGCAGTGATTTCAACGCCAGCGCCGTGGTCAACGCCCTGACCGCCGCCACGCGCGCCACTCCCAAGCCACGCATTCTTGACGGCGTGACACTGAGCGTGACGGCGGAAGACGCGCGCACCGTGCAGATTAAAACCGCCACCCGCGACCCGTTGCTGCCGCAACGCTTGTCCAGCCCTCAGTTAACCCTACTCTCGCCCGCCGCTTACGGCGCCAACGGCGTGGTCAGCCCGATCAGAACCGGCACCGGCCCGTTCGTGCTGACGCAGGTTAACGGCACCAGCAGCGCCCGGCTGGATCGTTTTGACGGTTACTGGGGCAGCAAAGCCACGGCGCCGGGCATCGATGTCGATTTCGTCCCGGACAGCGCCGCCCGCACCGCCGCGCTGCGTACCGGCACGGCCGACCTGGTAGAAGCGATACCGGTGTCACAGGCGCCGCTGCTGGACCAAAACCTGGTGCATGAAGTGCCGATGCCCCGCACCAACACGCTGTACCTCAACACCCGGCGCGGCGTTTTCAGCGATCCGGGCCTGCGGGCCGCGGCGCGTGATGCGATCCAACGGGACGTTCTGGTCAAAAACGTGTATGAGAACCGGGCCGACGTGGCGGCCGGGCTGCTTGGCCCGGCGGTGCAATGGGCCGCGGCGTTGCGTCAACCGGTAGCGGCACCCACCGCAGCCCGTTCCCCTAACGGCGCGACGATCACGCTGGCGACCTTCAGCGACCGGGCGGAACTGCCGGAAGTGGCGGTTTATCTGGCTCAACAGTTAACCGCCGCCGGCTTCACGGTAAAACAGGAGGTCCGCGAATATTCGCAGATAGAAGCGGATGCGCTGGCCGGCCATTTCGATGCCTTTATTTTATCTCGCGCCACCGTGCTGGATTCCGGCGATCCGGTGGCTTACCTGTATAGCGATTTTTCCTGCAAAGGCTCATTCAATATTTCGCAACTGTGTAATCCTGCGGTGGACGACGCGCTGAAACAGGCTGCCGCCACCCCGGCTGGAGAGGCGCGTCGCCAGGCGATCATGGCCGCCGAGAACCTGATTCTGGCGACTAACGCCGCCATTCCATTGCTGCACGAGCGGGTGATTCAGGGCGAGTCCGCTCGTTTGCGTCAGGCTATCCGGGACCCGCGTGAACGTGCCTTGATCGACGTACAGACGCACATCGATGGAGCGCATGCCAAGCCATGAGCGATACGCGGTTTCGGTTACCGGCAGAACTGCAACCATCGCTGCTGGTCATGACCTCGCGCCTGTTGACCGCCCTGACCATCATCGTATTGATCGGGCTGCTGCCCTGGCTGTCTGACACCGATCCGGCGCTCAGCCTGCTGCGCGCCCGCTCCAGCGAACAGGAAGCCACGGCGGAAGCGCTGGATGCCATTCGTCAGCATCTGGGGCTGGCGCAGGGACCGTGGGCGTTGCTGAAGCAATGGTTAGCCGGTTTATTGCACGGCGATGCCGGCCTATCCTGGGTATCCGGCAAGCCGGTGTTGCCCGGTATGCTGGATGCCGCAGGCGTATCGCTCACACTGATGCTGGCGGCACTGGCGGTGGCGCTCCTGTTGGCCCTGCTGCTGAGCCGGCCAACCCTGCAGCGCGGGCTGGCCGGCGATAACCGGCGCAGCAACGGGGCGCTAGCCACCGCCTTCACCGCCATGCCGGAGTTTCTGCTGGCGTCGTTCCTGCTGATCGTCGGCGCGGTCTGGCTGAAGCTGTTGCCGCCTTATGGCTGGCAATCATGGCAACACCTGATTCTCCCCGCGCTGGCGTTGGGTATTCCGGCGGGCGGCTTGCTGGGTAAACTGTTCAGCGATGCGTTGACCAGCACATTCAGCGAGCCCTGGCTGCTGACCTGGCAGATGGCTGGTTTTTCCCGCCGAGACTGCCTGCTGGGCGTAGTTCGTCGCGCCCTGCCCGCTATTCTGCCGCAGGTCAGTCTGGTGCTGGTCGGGCTGACCGGCGGCGCGGTCGCGGTAGAAAAAGTGTTTGCCATTCCCGGGCTGGGGCGGGCAACGCTGGGCGCGGCGGCGGCTCAGGATCTGCCGGCGTTGCAATGCGGCGTGCTGATTCTACTGGTTATCGCGGTGATCGCCGGGATGGGGTCGACGCTGCTGCGCCGCTGTCTGCTTGGTCATGCGCTGGAAAACGGCTCCCTTTCTACGCCCGCCAGCGCCATTAAAGTGACGCGCCGTCATTATCGTCTGCCGCTGTTCATCGCGTTGCTGCTGGCGGCGATCGTGATTACCGGCCTGCCGCGTGATCCCTTCGGTTCCGACTTTGCCCGTCTGCAGTCGCCTGACTGGTCGTTACCGTTCGGCGCTGACGCCACCGGCCGCGACATGCTCGCGCGGGTTGCGCACGGTGCGCTATCCACCCTGTTTACCGCGCTGGCGGTGACACTCTGCTGCCTGCTGCTCGGCCTGCTTTTCGGGCTGTTTCCACGGCTGTTCAGCGGCCCGGCCGAAGTAGCCAACGCCATGCCGCCGGTGATCGCCGGCATGGTGGTCGCCGCGTTGTACGGCCCTTCCACATCAGGCGCGGCGCTTGCCGTGGCGCTGGTTGCCTGGGCGCCGCTGGCGGCACACACCGCGTCGCTGGTGACCGAAATCACCGCCCAACCGTATATTCGCATCACGCCGCTGTTTGGCATCAGTCGTCTCCGGTGCCTGATACGCTATGTGATTCCCGCGCTGATCGGGCCGGTCACCCGCCATGCCATGCTACGTCTACCCGGCATCGCACTGGCGCTGGCATCGCTGGGTTTTCTGGGATTAGGCGAACAACCGCCGACGCCGGAATGGGGACGCGTGCTGGCGGAAGGCATGCCCTATGTCGAACGCGCTGTCTGGACAGTATTACCGCCCGTTTCCGCATTGATTCTGCTATCGGTACTGGCTGTTTCGCTCAGCCAATGGTCACGACGATAAAAGGCGACATCAGGTTGTGCAATATTGCACAACCTGATGCTATCGAATGATATCTGGTTGGTTATAGCTGACAAAAAACGCGGCTATCTGGCGGAATACTGTCGGTTCCCCGCATCAGTTACGTACTTTACGGTAAACCCATAACACCACAATGGCGCCGATTACCGCCACCGCAAAACTGCCGAAATTAAAGCCATCGACTTTACCAAAACCAAAGAACGTGCTGATCCAGCCGCCGACCACCGCACCGACCACGCCCAGCAACACGGTCATGATAAAACCACCGCCATCTCTACCCGGCATGATCCACTTTGCCAGAATGCCGGCAATAAGACCGAAAATAACCCATGAAATGATTCCCATCGTATCCTCTCTATCAGTCGCACATTAGGCGGTATCCCGCAATAATAATGTGTACCCGTGGTTAGTGGTTATGCCTATAAAAGCGTAGCATAAGATGCATCGCTTACTTTACCGCAGCGTTTTACGCCGCTTCTGGCGGTTATGGCTCAATACCGCAGCCTAACAAGATAGACAATGTCACGAGGGAGTGACAGCAAATTGACAATCACGCCAAACAAAAAAATAACCACAATCTTTTACCGGAAATAAAAAAGCGCCCGAACAATCATTCCGAGCGCTCTCAATACCCGTATCAACATGAATACGCTAACTGTGCTATCAGCCTGCGGCAGGCCAGAGACGATTATTTGTTGGCCACAAAATAATCATTATTATCGGTCATCGGAATATAAATCCTGACCCATTCGTCACCGTCTATCAGTTCCCAACTGTGCCCTTCGCCATTAGTATCCTCAGCCAGCAGAACCGTTCCCGGCGACAGAATAAACGTAGAACCGTCGCTGACTTTGAATTTCAGCTTACCTTTCAGTGTAATAACATACTGTTTTCTCGGCGCCGGATGCGTGTTTTTTTCCCACTCTTCAACCGAGTTATTAATCCAGAAATTTTGCGCGGGTATTTTGTCCAGCGCAGGAATGCTGCCTTTCAGATAAGCAGAATGGTTATCCGGTGTGGTGATGAGTTTAATTGCCGGGATACGCGACGGCTGGGTTGACGTTTCTGCTATGCCTTTCAACGGCATTAACGATGCTATAACCATAAATAAGAATATTTTAAATTTACTCATTACCACCTCGACTCCCTGTTTAATTTAACGCCATCGATGACCGATAATCATCGCTCTAAAAATTTCGCCGTGAATTATACGAGAATAATCCGCCAGGTAAACAAACACGCATTCTGAATATAATTATTCATTCAATAGGCAATAACGATGAAGATATAGCGCATCATTCAGCTGTACTGGTGGGAAACCGGAACGTAAAATCAGGTAACTGATCACCTTGCAAACAGGTATTGCATGGTCACTCACCTGTTGTTACACCGCGCCTCTGGCAAGAAAATCACCGCTACGTTTCCATCGCCCCGCAGATAACGCCGCCTTCTTCCTCTTCTTCGGCTACTTGCCTGCTCATGGATAAGATCAATGCCGGTCTGGCCGACTCGACTTCATCAAACCCGGCCGTTATGATCGCCTTTCCGGGCCTGCGACTCGCCGTCTCTCAGTGGTGTGTCTCGTTTCGCCCGGCGGTAGACCTGAGGTCATCTCCCGTCTGGGGAGCTTTACATGGAATATCACAATGAAAAAAGTAGTACTGTCGCTTATTGTCTCTGTGCTGTCTGCTCAGGCGTTGGCCGCGCCGCAACTGGCTAACCTGAGCAAGCTGGAATATGGTCCGCGCTGGGCGTTCAACCGTGAAGAAGTTCAGTTGATCTGCCGCCCCGGCCATGCCATGTACGTGATCAATCCCAGTACGCTGGTGCAATATCCGCTCAATGACGTGGCGCGTGAGCAGGTCAACACCGGCAAGGTGAATGCTCGCCCGCTGGAAACCATTCTTCTGGACGACCCGCAGAATCCGGGGCAAAAAATGAGTCTGCAACCCTTTATCGACCGGGCCAAAGATCTCTGTCAGTAGCGCATATAGCACTCCTGAAGCGAGTGTGGATCGCGAATACGCGGGTTTGCGCTGGTTGTCACAAAGTGTACAGATTGTTTCAGAATTGGCCGTCAAAAACCGGGCCAGACTGGAAAACAAAAGTGAGTCGTCTACGCTTAAAGTGCGGGCTGTGATGCAACCCGCAACAAATGCCAACTTTTAGCGCACGGCTCTCTCCCAAGAGCCATTTCCCTAGACCGGGCACAGGAATCGTGTTCGGTCTTTTTTTATAGTATTGATTTTTAACGATTTATTTTTAAATGTCCGAAATTTATTCAAAAACCCGTACCCGGTGTAAATCGCAGCGGGCTGGATAATCATCATTATCTATCGCAAGATAGGCCTTTCAATAACAAGGATGTAACAAAAAATGAGAACTATCGACGATTACGGAAATATAATTTGCGTGCCAGAAAAATGATGAAATTTTGACCTTTTATCCTGTAGGGTCTTATGCGGTTTTTGAGGATACTGGAGATGGCTGGCGATGAAAGTATCACCTGGTATAACAATACCACTGCACACAGTTCAGTGTGAAACACATCCTCCACCTGATATCATGAATGGTGCCTTGTGTCTGTTGGAATAGCATTTTCATGAGAACAATATAACTAACTACCAAATATATCTGATGGTCATCAAAAAAACATATCAATATCATTTAATGACAAGGCTAAATTAGTTTAACGCGGCAGTATGAAAGCAATAATTATCACAATAAAAATAATATTTTATTCATATTAAGATAAAAAATATAAATACCTCGCATCATAAATAATAATTAAAAATGGCATAGATTTCGCCTTGCCAAGGTACAAATTATTGCTATGCTTTTTTTGCAACATGTTATTTTATATTCCCGACATTGACTAATGAGGTATCAATATGACTCAGGAGTATTTGCTTTTTTCTGATCTTCCGGCATTAAATTCCAGCCCCGATGCAGTGAGGGAAAGATTCACGGAAGAGTACGGTATGAAACCAGACGGCATCGCTCTCAATAATGAAACTTATTATGATGCCGTCAACCCTCCCATTACTCAGCAATACGGTCACTACTGCTATAAAATATTGGGGGATATTCAATACTCCGAAGCAGTCTCGACCTCTTCGAGCACAGCTATCGTTGGCAGTCACACGGCAGTAAACACCAGTAATGAGGAAGCAGAAATATCATTAACTGTCGATGGCCAATGGGAAGAATCTACAAGCTGGTCATCCTCAATCACAACAGGAATGTCATTTAGCTCGGAAATCGGTCTTGAAGGCATATTCAAAATGGGTATGTCATTCTCTGTTTCCATTACTGCCGGAAAATCTGGATCATCAAGTATCTCCAAATCGACATCGACCACGGTCACTGTAAAAGTGCCGCCGAAGTCACAGATTGAAATACAGATGCTCGCCACCATGAAACAGGAGGTAATGAATTTTAACGCACCAATCCGAGTTTCCGGTGACTTTGGCGCAAACTTCCCGAGCCCGGCTAATGGGCACTATTTTAATTTTATGGCAGCAGTTATTACTCTGCCGCAAACTTCGGGTAATATATCAGGACAAATCACTGGCGTTTCAGCATTTGATGTCCGCACTCAAATTGGTGAAGCACAGCCAATTTAACGAATTATATGCCCGGCATAATGCTGGGCTTTATTTTTAATTTCCCGATTTTTAAGACGATAAACCAATTAGCCTCCTCCATTTTTACAGCATTCCACCATCGGTTAGGGACAGGTAGTAGAACCCCACTTTAATCATGACGTGGTTTAGGAAAATCTCTTCCGCTTCCAGCTCTTTAACGACTTACTCCTCATTTCTGGGTCAAAGTCAGACTGGTAAACCGAACTCCACACCTTCTCGAATAAACACGACGCGCCAGCCAACTCCGACACCATACTCAGATGCAGTCACGTTGATAAACAACATGTAGCTCCAGCTTCATTCCCACATTGCAATAGCATACCGGTGATATACCTGATGTCATACAGTTTCGTTTGGGAATATGATATATTCCGGTAATTATCTAAAAATAGTTCTTTTTTATAAACTGCCGTAAACAACACAATCCCTATTTATATATGGCACATCATCTCCCAACCATTGGGTGATTAATAATAACAACACTATACTTACGCTGATGCCAGCGTCATCATCAATAATATAGGCGAGCCAATGTTTGGAGATACACCCAGACCATAATCCGGCAAGGCATATTGCTGGGGAAAACATAAAATGCGATAGGAAAAGCTAGCGCTTTATCTATCCTTCATTTTCTTCAATGATATTGCGGAGCTACCGCTTAACGGATTGGATGTCCCGTTTATGCGCCGTCACTCATTGGTGGAAACGCAATAACATCATGTTCATGGAGGATTGGTATATGTCACACAAACTCACTCGCCTGTCGCTCATTAGTTTGAGCCTGCTGGCCAGTTTATCCGCCAACATTCAGGCCCATGCAGCATCAGTGGGGTGTAATCAGAACTGTATCGACTATCTGCGCGAAAATGTGCAGGCCAGGCCGCTCACCGCGGCAAGCATCGCCACGTTGGGTAACGCCACCTTGCAATCGCAATTCACGTCTTATCTCAACACCTCAATCAGCGCTCGTAATTCAGATAAAGCAGCGCTCGCCGCCGAGCGAAATAACCTGACCAACATACCGGCGCCACGCTCGTCAGATGAAGGGCACGACCTTGATACCATGCCACTGAATAAACCGGCATCGTATTATCAGTCGGCGCAAGCGCTCAATATCGCCAGAGACATATTGAGTTTCCAAATCCCCTCTGGAGGCTGGGGCAAGAATATGCCGCATACCGGCGTCGAGCGCGCCAAAGGGCAATCGTACACCATCGACAACCTTGATCCGTCAGAGTCCGGGCGCTGGCGCTATGTCGGCACTATTGATAATGGGTCAACCACCACTGAACTGCGTTATCTCGCCAAAGTACAGGCTACTCGTGCAGAGGGTGCCGATACAACCCGCATACGGGCCGGTATCGTCCGTGGTCTAAAATATCTTCTCGCCGCACAGTACCCTAACGGCGGCTGGCCGCAGGTCTATCCGCTGGCGGGCGGATACAATGACGCCATTACGATCAATGACGATGCCATGTTAAGGGTGGTTATGCTGTTAAATGAGATTGGCAACGGCAGTAACAGCGATTTTGCTTTCCTCGACAGCCGTACCCGCAACAGCATTGCCCAGAGCGCGGCGAAAGGCGTCACCTGGCTGCTCGACAATCAGGTGTCGATCGGCGGTACGCTGACGGTCTGGGGGCAGCAACATGATGTGCTGACACAGGAGCCAACCGCCGCACGGGCCTTCGAAATGGCATCGCTGACGTCGGGAGAAAGCGCAAAAATCGTGGAATTTTTGATGACGTTGCCGAATCCCAACGCGGCGGTACGGCGGTCGGTTTACGCCGCAGCGGATTTTTTTACCGCCACCCGCATAACCGGTCAGTCCTGGTCTAACGGCAAACTGTCCAGTTCGCCAAACGGCGTGCTGTGGGCGCGTTATTACGACCTGGCCTCCTACACGCCGGGAGCAAGCCGTGTGGAAAAACGTGCGCAAACCTTATTCGGCGACTTCCCGAAAACACACGACAGCAGTGCTTACGGCCTTGTCTTCGGCTCTATTGCCTCGGTGTCGACCGAGCGACTGACCGGTTACGCCCAGTACGTTTCCAGTCCGCAAAGAGTGCTGACGACATTCGACGTCTGGAGCAAAAGTAACGCCCGCCCCTGACGTCCAACGCTTGCGGGAAAATTCACTGCGCAATCCGCTCTGAGGACGGATTGCGTTTTCACCGTTCACGCGCCAGCCAGCGAGGCTGGCCGCCCTGCGGATATGCATAGATAAGATAAAATTCTACATATTTGCTATTTGTAACACCACCACCTAACCTCTCTGAAGAGGGATAGATTACAGAGGGATACTGACTGAGGATAACGGGATAATGCAGGAGCGCGGGCGAAGGTTTCTGCTTAGCATCGGGAGAACTCGTCATGAATTTCCAACCCAAATATGCCAGTAGCGAATCGCCGAACCCGGTCCAGGCTGTTGCCGAATTTGCCAGCCAGATTGGTCATGACGGCATCGATACCGTCATTTTCTTCTGTTCTCCAGACTACGACCTGGACGTCCTGGGTCGGGAGTTGAAGAACACCTTCTCCTGCCCCTGTATAGGTTGCACCTCTTCTGGTCAGATTGGCACAGAAGGCTTCCAGCACTCCGGACTGTTGGGGCTGGGATTGGGCAAAGACTTCCGCACTCGCTTTTTCATGATTCAGCCGTTGGTAAACTACACCGCGGTCGTGGCCGACATCGCCGAAGCCATTCGCCGCGACAGCGAGGCCAGACCGAACCTGCATCGCTTCGGCCTGCTGCTGGTAGATGGGCTGTCTATGGTCGAAGAGCGCCTGGTGGCGAACCTCTACCAGCAGATCGGCAACGTTCCCATCATCGGCGGTTCCGCTGGCGATGACCTGCGTTTCGAAAAAACCCATGTCTATGATGGAAATGGACGCTTCATTTCCGATGCGGCTGTATTCGCCGTTATCGAAACCAATTCGCCCGTCACCACCTTCAAAGTGCAGCACTTTGAACCCAGCGAGGTGGAGCTAGTCATCACCGAGGCCGATCCGGAGAAGCGACTCATTCTGGAGATAAACGGCGAACCCGCCGCTCAGGTTTATGCAGAAGCCCTTGGCCTCACAGTGCACGAATTGACGCCGACGGTATTTTCCCGCAATCCGCTGATGCTCTCCTTCGGCGATGAACCCTACGTCCGTTCCATACAGAAATGGAACGAAGACCTCTCTCTCACCTGCTACTGCGCCATTGAAGAAGGGCTGATCGTCGCCATCGGCAAGGCGGAGGACCCAGTCCAAACCCTCAGACAGGCTTTTGACAAGGTCCGCGAGACAATTCCGGAGCCCGCGGTAATCATTGGCTGCGATTGCATCCTGCGCCGCCTCCAGTTCGAACAGGAAGGACTTGAGCAACAGATCGGCGATGTAATGATGCAGAATCGGGTAGTGGGCTTTTCCACCTACGGCGAGCAGTACAACGGATTGCACGTGAACCAAACCTTCACGGGCATCGCTATTGGAGGACAACACGTTGACTGAAGGAACATTTTCCGAAGCGTCCGCCATTGTCTTGTCCGCCGCCGAATACCAGCGCAAGCTCACCGCCCGGGACAAGACCATTGAGGTACTCAAGCGCCGCATCGCACAAGAAGCCAGACACAGCCACGCCACGCCTTTTGCCATTCTGGAGCAAAACGTGGGTCTGGAGAAGGTGGTCGCCCGCAAGACCCTGGAGTTAGAGAATGAACGCCAGGAGCTAGAAAAAGCCCTCACCGAATTGCGCTTCACCCAGGCCCAGTTGCTGCAGGCTCAGAAGATGGAGTCCATCGGCCAACTCGCCGCCGGCATCGCCCACGAGATCAACACGCCAACCCAGTACGTCTCCGACAATGTGGGTTTCGTTAAAACCGCCACCGTTTCTCTGCTAAGCCTATTGGACGCCGCCCTCACGCTGGCCGAGGCCACGCGGGGGAAAATGGCCGAAGACCCCATCGTGGCGGAGTTCGACGCTGTCCTCAAACGCACTAAAGTGGAGTTCCTGCGCCGGCAGATCCCAAGCGCCCTAGACGAATCGCTGGAGGGCCTTAGTCATATCGCCAAGATCGTGGCCGCCATGAAGGAATTCTCCCACCCCTCCCACAACGAGAAAGCGTTGGTGGATGTGCGCGAGGTCATCAACACAACGGTGACCGTCGCCCGCAACGAATGGAAATACGTGGCAGAACTTGAGACGCACTTCGAAGACGACTTGCCGCAACTGCCGTGTCTGCGCGACATGATCGGCCAGGCCATTATCAATCTGGTGGTAAACGCCGCCCACGCCATCGCCGACACCATCCAGCAAGGCATCAAAGAGAAGGGCCGCATCATCATCTCCGCGGCGCGGGACGGCGAACATATGGAAATCCGGGTCAAAGACGACGGAGGCGGTATCCCTGCGGCGATCCGCGACCGCATCTTCGATCCCTTCTTTACGACCAAAGCCGTAGGCAAAGGCACCGGCCAGGGGCTCGCCATTGTCTATTCAACCGTGGTAGACAAACATGATGGGCTGATCCGTTGCGAGTCGGAAGAAGGCGTGGGCACGACGTTCATACTGAAATTGCCCCTCCACTGCCACAAAGAGGAAGGCCCCGCATGCAAGTGATGTTCGTCGATGACGAAAGTCGGGTGCTTTCTGGTATTGAGCGGGCCCTCATGATGCAAGACAGCGAATGGGAATGCCGTTTCGCCAATAGCGGTCAGGAAGCACTTGCGATGCTGGAGGAACAGCCGGCCGACGTGGTGGTGTCCGACATGCGAATGCCCTTCATGGATGGCGCTGAATTGCTTACTCAGGTACGCAACCGCTGGCCTGGCACAATACGAATTATCCTGTCCGGCTACTCCGAACCTGACGCCACCCTGCGTATGTTAGACGTGGCTCACCGGTTCGTGTCCAAACCCTGTGACAGCACGGTGCTACTGGATATGGTAGGAAGCGCTCTGGCCCTGCGCGACATGTTCCAGGACCCCACCGTAGTCGAGATAGTGGGCAGAACCAGCCGGCTGCCGGCTGCCCCCAAAGTGTTCAGCGAAATATGCAGTCTCATTGCCACCCCCGGCAGCGATACCCGACACATCGCCGAGCTTCTGGGCAGAGACCCTGCGCTGAGCACCAAGATTATGCAGCTTGCTAATTCAGCCTATTTCGCCAGAGGCGGACACATTAATGACATCGGAAACGCCATCACCCACTTAGGGCTGGATCAGGTGAAGTTGCTGGTTCTGGCTTCTCAGGTCTTTGCAGGCGCGAAGACGGACCCTTATGTGGACCGGCTACAACAACGCGCCCTGCTCGCCTCCACACTAGCCGCCCGCATTTCCGGCCATCAGGGAGTGGAAGCCACCGCCGCCCTGCTCGCCAACATTGCGCGACTTATCCCCGAACTGAGGGAGCCCGAGGGAGAGGCTGCCACCACGCGCAGCGACATGCCCACGCACGCCGCGGTAGGTGCCTATCTGCTGGCCTTGTGGGGGTTGCCCATGGACATCGTGGAAGCCGTGGCCTGTCATATACAGCCTTCCCGTTCTACGGAAAAAGTCTTCGGCGCGATCGGTACCGTGCATGTCGCGGTCACCCTCGCCAACAACGGTGTCCTCGATCTGGACTATCTCGAACAGACTGGCGTGCTGAACAAACTGCCGCAGTGGCAGGCGATGCTCGCCCACACGCAGGAAACTCTCAATGACTGAAACCGCCTTGCCCCGGGTTCTGTGCGTAGACGATGAACCCAATGTGCTCGCTGCGATGGAGCGAAACCTGTTTGGCGAATTCGACGTCGTGGTCGCTCCCAGTGGTGAAGCCGGTCTGGACGCGGTTCGCTGGGGCCAGCGTTTTGCCGTGATCATGTCCGATATGCGCATGCCCGGCATGGACGGCGCTGCTTTCCTCGCCAAAGCACGGGAAATCTCCCCCGACAGCGTGCGTATCCTCCTCACTGGGCAGGCCGACGTGGAATCCTCCATCGCCGCCATCAACAAAGGGGCTATTTTTCGCTACCTCTGCAAACCGTGCCCCAAAGAGGAACTGGTTTCGGCGCTTAATGACGCAGTCGGTCAGTACCGTCTCGTTTGTGCGGAAAAGGAATTGCTGGAAACCACCCTCACCGCCTCGGTCAAGACACTGACTGAAGTGCTCGCCATGGTCGCGCCGTGGGCTTTCCAGCGGGCGGCGTTCGCCCAGTCCTGTGTCCGCCACGCGCTGCCCAAGCTGGAATGGCCTGATGGATGGATATACACCATCGCCGCTTCATTGAGCCAAATCGGCTGTGTGGGTATCCCCGCCGATATCGTCCAGGCCGACGCGGCCCAGCGCGATATCACGGAGGAGGAGAAAAAACTCCTTCAGGAACACCCGGATGTCGCCGGTCGCCTGGTAGAACACATCCCCCGCCTCGAACTGGTGGCCGAGATCATCCGCCACCAGGCCAGAGTTGCCCCGCACAGCGCTCCTACTGAGGTTATCCGCGGCGCTCACCTTCTGCGCGCCGCCCTCGAACTGGAGCGCTATTCAGCCCGGGGGCCGGCATTGGAACACCCTGGGGAAATCCTGCGCGCGGTACGGCCGGCGATCCCTGAGTACATCATCAAAACCCTGGCTGATTTCCGCGCCAATGTGGCAGGCGTTCGTTCTGTGCGCATTTGCGAATTGAAGTCCGGCTGGGTGATAGATGAAGACATCCGCACCACCAACGACTTGATGGTGCTCACCAAAGGTCATGAACTCACCGACACCGCCATCTCCGCCCTTCAACATCTCCTCGCCGCCAACGCCGTTAAGGAGCCGATTCGGGTGCGTGGAGTTCCAGACACCGCAGCGTCTTAGCGACGTCATGGACGGAATTCGCCAAACCCGAATAGCGCAGACGTGGGGCATCGTTGAATGTCAGGCTGGCGGCCATTCTGCTGCGGAGGATTAGCGTCTTTTACGCTCGCATTGGGGCAATGATTGGGGCAGTGAATATGGTGGAAGTGAGAATGTTGTGGCAGTGAGAATATTGTGGCAGTGAATAGTGCAATGCTCAGTGAGCAGGCGCCAAAGGCCGAGCACGGATAAAACCGCTTAGTCCGGCATCACAATAAATGCGTAATAATAATATTGGCCGTTCGATAATCGCCGACCGTGGTATTCGCTAAAAACCCACTGATTGCTCAGTGGGCCGTTTCCCTGGCGTTCAAATTAGCGTTTAGCATTGACATCATGTCATTAGAAGCGGTTATTTTATAGACGTTTTTACAGATCAATTTTTTGAAATTGATCGCTGCCACCGATCGGTTTAACCCGCACCGCCCTACAAATTATTAGCAGCGTTCACCGGTGTTCCCGCTATCGGCATTCAGGGCTGTTTAAGAGCTGGAAAGGGGTCGATGGAATACCGGGCGGAAAAGTCGCTGACTGACAGACGGGTGACAACACCGGTAGTGTTATCGCCCACAAAAACCTGTTGGGCAGACTGACTGCTGATGGCTTTATAAATCAGGGTCGGCACCGATACGCCGTTGCCGATTCTCCTGTTGCCGAATACGGCTCCCGTCACTACCCATACCTCGCCATCCTGCAACGCCAGTTTACGCACCGACGCTTCGATTTTACGCCAGGATACCCGGTTCAGTTTCGGCAACTGCGGCGTCATATTCGACATGGAAAAAGACTCATGCTGCGCCAGAGGATTTGGCATATCCCCCGCTGGCGTCATATGCCCCTGATCGTACCCTGAATACTCATAATCTTCAGTTGCTGATCGCATGGCCTGAGGTATTAATGGCTCAACATGAAATGAGTCGCGCCGGGAAATGCCGTCCGCCGCCTTGACCCGCTCGGCGGTTAAACGTTGTGCGGAAATTAATGGCGCTTTATTCGCATAACTATAAAGCACGACAAATTCAGTGAAACAAATCTCTTCGTCATAATGAATATTGGGTGTTTCATCATTGATAAATTTACCGGGACATAACGACTGACCCGCTATTACCGGTAAATACGCCATCATCAGCATCAATGACAATAATAAATAACGCATCGTTTGTTTTAATGCCATCAGCTTGCTCTCTTACGGAAGTACGGTGAATTCGATTAATCCTGCTGGGCATCAACTTATCGAGCCCATCGCTAACCGACGGCGGCCCAGACTGAATCCGCCGGGAAGCCCCGTTATTATTCCGTCGGCCGTCGAAATAATCGTGTGTGTCCGGTACGTTCCGCGTTCACCAAACCGCAATGTCCACCAACGATGTATGCGATGGCGCATCAGCATCCGGGCAACAGACATCTCACCGCCCATGTAATATTCAGACGGCGGATAAAATGATCACAATCGGAAAGAAAGCAATGTTCATGCATAAAGTAATCATGCCTGATTACAAAACAAGAATTGGCGTGTCGTTACGAAATGACGTTTAAACCGTGGAAAGAGTATGGCTGAGGGAAATACCGAAAATATACCGCATGTGGTGCGATAGCTATAATCGCCGATGCCCCAGGGAAATAGGTGGTAAATACCAGTAAACCGGGCAGCCGGATAACCTGCTGCCCGGCCATCATCAGGCTGACGGCGTGACGGATGCCGCCATTTTCTTCAGATCCTGATCAATAAAGAACAGACCGCCTTCCTGAGCATTCACCATGCCCATCTTATCGAGGATAGACTTGAACAGTTTTTCTTCTTCATGCTGTTCCGCTACGTACCATTGCAGGAAGTTGAAGGTGGAGTAATCCTGCAACGTCATGGCTGCATGAGCCAGCTCATTGATTTTACTGGTGATCAATTGCTCATGTTCATAGGTCAGTTTGAACACATCCTGCAGTGAGTTGAAATCGACCGGCGGTGCGGCGATTGCACCCAGCACGGGCAGGCTGCCGGTATCGTCCAGATAATCGAACAAGCGCTGCATGTGTTCCATTTCTTCACGGGAATGCGATTTCAGGAAAGTCGACGCCCCTTCGAAACCTTTGTCGCCACACCAGGCGCTCATCTGCAGGTATAAATTGGCGGAGTAAAATTCAAGATTAAGCTGCTCATTCAGCTTTTGAATCATTTCTTTTTTTAACATGGCCGTTCCTTATTTTTACTGGCAGGTGACTGATGGATTGGCATTATGCCTGCAAATAATAAAATTTAAAACATTCCATTAACCAATAAGTGAATAATTTCGCTATAAATTCAAAGCATTATCATTTAGCCATGATAATGCTTTTCATTATGGTAAAAATGATCACAGATTATGATTTGATAATTATTTTCATTATCAACACTTGCTATTAGAAAATAGACCTGCGGTATTTATCTCACGCGTGCAATACGGCACAGGATATATTTCTCACCCTTGCACGATTCAAACCGGTGATAACGTAGCAAAAAAGCTGACCAGCGCGATGATCAGCACGGATAACGCCAGCTCCACCGTGGTTAGTCGCAGAAAATAGCCATACGCGGCGGTATTTGCCCGCCGAAAACGCGGCACCACCCAATACCGATTGAATAACGCCAGCAGCGCCATAACGGCCACCAGCAGAATTTTCACTGCCAGCAACGCGCCATACAGCCCGGCGGCCGATAATGGCCAGCCGAGAATCAGCCTGGTATTCACCAGCCCGGTCAGGATTGCCAGTGCAACAGCCAGGTGACCATAGCGGGAAAAACGCATCATCGTCAGGATAGCGTCCGTTCGTGTCTGCAACAGCCGCGCATCCTGCAACACAAACAACAGTGGAAACAGCCCTCCGACCCAAAACGTCACGGACAGCAAATGCACGATCTGATTGATGCAATGCAATACGCCGGGCCATCCTTCCAGCATCGCCGCGTGTCCCACCCACCCCATGCCGCATAATTGCAGTATGCCAAGCACCAGCACACCCGCTTGCCGGCTACGGCTACGGCTACGCCAGAAAAACACCACGCAGGCCATCAGCGCCAGCACGGGCTGCCAGAGCCATATTTTCCCGAAGCGGGTGCCCAATACGGCGCGCCAGATGCCGGCATCGCCGATATTACGCCAGTCGCCGCTCATCAAGCCGGTTTGCGCCGCCAGTATGGCTACGGCGGTCAATAACGCCGCCACACAGCTGATCGCCATCAGACCGTGCAACTGCGACGCCAGCCGAACCCGATACGTTTGGGGAGCAAGCAGCGTGCTGTAACATGCCGAACCGACCAACAGCATCAGGCTGGAGAAATGTCCGAAGCGCGACAACGCGTAAAGCCATTCCAGCGTCATCGCTTACTTAACGCCAAAGCGATAGCTTCCTTCCGTCTTGTGACCGTCAACCGACAGCACATGCCAGCGAACCTGATAATTGCCGCTGACCAGCGGCTTCTCAAGCGGCACCACCAGAACGTTGCGATGGTCGCTTTCCACCGTCGCTTTGCCCACCGGCACGGTTTGTCCCGCCGACATCAATTCAACACCGCTGAAAGCCGGTTCGATCTCTTCGGAAAAAAGCAGCGACAGAGAAGAAGGCGCTTTTTGCACCGGGGTATCTTTATCCGCTGCCGGCGTCTGGCTTTTGAGGTGCGCATGCGCCAGTGCCGAGTGGGAAATAACCAGACTCCCCATCAACATCGCTACACGCAGGGCCGGAAAAACTTTACGTTTCAACATGATTTCATCCTTTCTGACGATCCCCATTGCGCTCGGGAACCAAGAGTCAGCGGCAAGGATACGAGCCCCCCGTCGCCTTGTCGAGGGACAGGACGGTAACAGAATTTGCCAATTCCACACTTCTGCTTTAATTTTGTGGCGCAACAGAGAGGAGGCAATCATGGGATACAATCTGGCCGAACTTCCTTATGAAGAAATGGAAAAGGTCAATGTGGATCTGGCGGCATCCGGCGTGGCGTTTCGCGAACGCTACAACATGCCGGTGATCCTGGATGAAATCGAGCAGCATCAGCCCGCGCACCTGCGCACCTATTTCCGGGAAAGGGTCAGCTATTACCGGGAGATGTCGCATCAGTTCTCCACCCTGCCTTACGACCCCAACAGTAAATAACGATCCCGTTTTCCAACATGGTTTCGAAGCGGCGCTACCCGGTACGGCCGGGTAGCGCCTGTTTGCCGTCTGATTCCAGTTTCTGCCGTCTTGCCTGAACCGGTCGCCTGACGCGGCGCCGTCCGTCAAAAAAACGCTTTTTTCCCCTTGCATCTCTGCGCAAACAGGAGGTTAATAAACAGGCAAACCAACCTTTTACCAAGCGAGGCACAACATGAGTAAAGGAATGGACAGCAAGAAAAACGCCAAGAAAAAACCGCTGAAAACCGCCGCGCAGAAACGGGCGGAAAAGCGGGCTAAACGGGCTCAACCACAGCCTGAAACCAACTGAGTTGCCGCCGTTCTTCCTGTCAATTGAACAGCATCATCGCCAAGGCAACATTTCTGCGATCACCCTCTGCCTCCTGACACCCGGTGATCGCAGTTTCAAACGCTGACCAGTCGCTGTTATTCCCCCGTTTCCTCTGCTCCACCGCCTTGAGAATACCTGGGAAGTTACCTGCCTGACGTACAGACGCTATTCAACGCCGACTAGCGCTCCAGCACCATCAGCAGGAAGGTGAACTCCTGGGCGATATCTTCAAACTGAGCCAGACGGCCGGATTTGCCGCCATGCCCTGACCCCATATCGGTATGCAACAGCAGCAGGTGGTCATCCGTTTTCAGTTCACGCAGTTTCGCGACCCATTTGGCCGGTTCCCAGTACTGAACCTGAGAATCATGCAGACCGGTGGTCACCAGCAGGTGCGGATACGCCTGCGCCGAGACGCTGTCATAAGGGCTGTATTGTTTGATGTACTGGTAATCCTGCGCATTGTTTGGGTTACCCCACTCGTCGTATTCACCGGTGGTGAGCGGGATGGACTCATCCAGCATGGTAGTAAGCACATCGACAAACGGCACCTGCGCCACCACGCCACTGAACAACGACGGCGCCAGATTAATCACCGTTCCCATCAGCAACCCGCCCGCACTGCCGCCCATCGCGAAGGTTTTCGCCGGATCGCCGTAACCGCGTGCCAGCAACGCCTGCGTGACATCAATGAAATCCGTAAAGGTATTCATCTTGTTGAACAGACGCCCCTGGTCGTGCCATTGCTGCCCCAACTCGCCGCCGCCGCGAATATGCGCCAGCGCATACACGAAGCCGCGATCCAGCAAGCTAAGACGACTGCTGCTGAATTCCGGATCCATACTGCTGCCATAAGCGCCGTAGCCATAGACCAGCAGCGGGCTTTGGCTCAGTTCGCAATCTTTGTGATACACCAGCGATACCGGCACCGACTCGCCATCGCGGGCCGTCACCCACAATCGCTCGCTCCGATAATTTCCGGCGTCAAAGTTTTTCACCTCTGATTGCTTGAGCACCACCTGAACGCCGGTCGTCATATCCAGCTCATAGATAGTCATCGGCGTGGTCATGGAGGAATAGCCGTAACGCAGCTGCGTGCTCTCCGGCGTCGGGTTATAGCTCAGCCAGGTCACATAGGCCGGGTCGTTAAAGGCAATCTGCCGAGATTCTTGCGTCTGCCAGTGAATGTAGCGGATGTGAGTCAGCCCGTGCTCGCGCTCTTCGACCACGTACCAGTCGTCAAACAGCGAAAATCCTTCCAGCACCCGCTCCGGACGCGCGGCAATCAAGGCATCCCATGCCGACTCGCTGGCATCGTGGGCGCGGTAGAAACCAAAGGTTTTGCCGTCTTTGTTGGAGCGAACATAAAATGCGTCGCGGAAATGATCGACCACATATTCGTGATCCGGTCGCCGCGGCACAAACACGCGCGGCGTTGCCCGTGGGTCGGCGGCGTCCAGCAACAGAATTTCCGTGCTGGTGGTGCTGTCGAGATAAATCAGGATATAACGCTCGGACGTGGTTTTATCCAGACTAAGATAGAACGCGTCATCCGTTTCTTCGTACACCAGTTCGTCCTGCTGCGGATCCTCGCCCAGACGATGGCGATAAACCTGATAAGGCAGCAAGGTCTGCGGATTTTTACGCACGTAATAGAGAGTGCGGGAGTCCGCCGCCCACTCACTGCCGGCCGAGACATTTTCCAGCCGATCCGTCAGCCACTCGCCGGTGTCGAGGTCGCGAAACGTCACCACATACTGCCGACGGGATAGCAAATCTTCCGCCACGCTCATCAAATGGTTGTCAGGGCTGACGCCCAGCGCGCCCAGACTGTAGAACTCGCTGCCTGCCGCCCGCTGATTACCATCCAGCAATACCTGCCAGGAGTTGCTCCCCGTCTCCTGCTCCGGCTGACGCTGATAGATAGCGTAATCCTTACCGGGTTCATAGCGGCTCTGGTAGCGATAGCCGCGTTTCACGTAAGGCACGGAGACGTCTTCACCGGGGATCCGCGCCACCATTTCCTCGTACAAGGTCTGACGCAGCGCGGCATGGGGCGCCATGATCTGATCGCAATAGCGATTCTCCTCCTGCAGCCAGGCCAGCACATCCGGGTTGTTGCGTTCATCATCTCGCAGCCAGTAGTAATTATCGATGCGGGTATCGCCATGCATCGTCATCACATGCGGGCGTTTTTCGGCTTGCGGCGCTTTCATCCACGTCACTCCTTTCCATTCATTGATCAGGCTCTGCCTTACATCCCGCCTCGCGCTGGCGAGCCAACGGTGGTGAGACGGCAAATGCCCAAAGCCTGTCATGAATCATCGGGGGAATCCAGCTTGTGCCGAGATCTGCATGAATTTTCACTCGCTTTTGCGTACCGGTACGCGAGTAATGCCAAACGCAAACGTTTTCGTTTATACTGCGGCCACGTTCGGGCCCCGGTCTGCCCGGTTTTTACTGCAAGCTCTTTTTTACAACACCATCAGGTATCAGGTTATGTTAACAATGGGAACTGCCCTGCGTCCCGGAGCCACCCGCGTTATGCTGTTAGGCTCCGGCGAGCTGGGAAAAGAAGTGGCGATTGAGTGTCAGCGTCTGGGTATTGAGGTCATCGCGGTCGATCGCTACGCCGATGCCCCGGCCATGCAAGTCGCCCACCGCAGCCACGTCATCAACATGCTGGATGGCGACGCGCTGAAACAACTGGTGGCGCAGGAACGTCCGGATTACATCGTGCCTGAAATCGAAGCTATCGCCACGGATATACTGGTCGCGCTGGAACAGCAGGGTCAGCGCGTGGTGCCGTGCGCCGAAGCCACCCGTCTGACCATGAACCGCGAAGGCATCCGCCGGCTGGCGGCGGAAACGCTGGGCCTGCCGACGTCCAGTTACCGTTTTGCCGCTGACGAAACCGCGTTCCGCCAGGCTGCCCATGAGCTGGGTTTTCCCTGTATCGTCAAACCGGTGATGAGCTCATCGGGGAAAGGCCAGAGCCTGATCCGGTCGCCGGAACAGCTTGACCACGCCTGGCGCTATGCGCAGGAAGGCGGCCGGGCCGGCGGCGGAAAAGTGATTGTGGAAGGGCTGGTGAAATTCGATTTTGAAATCACGCTGCTGACCATCCATGCGGTTGACGGCCTGCACTTCTGCGAGCCGATCGGCCATCGTCAGGAAGACGGTGATTACCGCGAATCCTGGCAGCCGCAGCAGATGAGCGAGCTGGCGCTGACGCGAGCCAAAGAGATTGCCGGTAACGTGGTGAAAGCACTGGGCGGTTTCGGCCTGTTTGGCGTGGAACTGTTTATTTGCGGCGACGAAGTCATCTTCAGCGAAGTGTCGCCACGCCCGCACGATACCGGCATGGTGACGCTCATTTCGCAGGATCTGTCCGAGTTTGCGCTGCATGTTCGCGCGTTCCTCGGCCTGCCGATCGGCGCGATTCGCCAGTACGGCCCGTCGGCCTCCGCGGTTATCCTGCCGGAACTGACCAGCAGCGATGTACGCTATCAGGGGCTGGAGCAGGCATTGCGGCCGTATACCCAGATTCGCCTGTTCGGCAAGCCGGACATCAGCGGGCGTCGTCGTATGGGCGTTGCGCTGGCGACCGCCGACAGCACGGATGCCGCCGTGCAACTGGCGAAGTCCACCGCGTCAGCCGTTAAGGTAAGCGGCTGACATTACATCAGGATCATGTCTTCACATCAGGCTCATGACTTCGCGTGGGCCTGAATCCTCTCCTCCAGTAATACCAGAGCCAGACGGCAGACTTGTTGTAACGACCGCTGTCGCCAGAACAGGCGCAAGACGGTTTGCCGGCCCGCCGAGTAAGCACAAAAAAGCCCGCTGACGCGGGCTTATAAACATTTAGAAGGGAAAACGTCGGTCAGGCTGTCGCGCCGGCAACGGCTTCACGCGCCAACGCCGTGATGCGATCGTAATCGCCGCTTTCCAGCGCATCGGCCGGCACCAGCCAGGAGCCGCCAACGCACAGCACGCTTTTCAGCGCCAGATAGTCACGGTAATTCTTCAGCGAAATCCCGCCGGTCGGGCAGAAACGGATCTTACCGAACGGACCGGCAATCGCCTGCAGCGCTTTCACCCCGCCGTTAGCTTCCGCCGGGAAGAATTTAAACTCACGCAAACCGTAATCCATCCCCAGCATCAGCTCGGATACGGTGCTGATCCCTGGGATCAACGGAATTGTGCCTTCCGTTGCGGCTTTCAGCAGCGGCTCAGTCAGGCCGGGGCTGATGGCAAACTGCGCACCGGCTGCGGTCACTTCCGCCAGCTGTTGCGGGTTGGTGACCGTACCGGCGCCGACGATCGCGTCCGGCACTTCCTGCGCGATCAGGCGAATCGCCTCTACCGCACAATCGGTACGCAGCGTCAGCTCCAGTACACGCACGCCACCCGCTACCAGGGCTTTCGCCATCGGCACCGCGTGTTCCAGTTTGTTAATCACAATCACAGGAACAACCGGACCGGCTGTCAGAATCTGTTCCGCACTGGTTTTCCAGTTTTTCATCGAGGGTAATCTCCAGTCATGCCCAACGGGCATCGATTAATGATCTGGCGCGCCCCTGCCACAGGGATCCGCAGTTACCCACGGACGTCCGACCGCACCGTCAGCCAAAAAACGCTAACGGCTTCGCCCCGCCTTCCGACGGGGCAAAACCGCTTATTCCACTTCGTTCCAGGAACGTCCATCGCGGGTAATCATGGCGACGGACGCTACCGGCCCCCAGGTCCCTGCCTGATACGGCTTGGGCGAATCATTGTCCATTGCCCAGGCATCCATAATGGAGTCCACCCATTTCCAGGCTTCTTCTACTTCGTCGCGGCGCACGAACAGTGCCTGAATACCGCGCATGGTTTCCAGCAGCAGGCGCTCATAGGCGTCCGCCAGATGCTGCTGGTTAAAGGTTTCCGAGAAGCTCAGGTCAAGCTTGGTGGTCTGCAACCGATGTTTGTGGTCCAGCCCCGGAATCTTGTTCAGAATCTGAATTTCCACCCCTTCGTCCGGCTGCAAACGGATGATCAGCTTGTTCTGCGGCAACTGCTGATAGGAATCGTGGAACAAATTGAGCGCCGGGTTTTTAAAGTAGACCACCACTTCCGAACATTTTGACGGCAGACGCTTACCGGTACGCAGATAAAACGGCACGCCGGACCAGCGCCAGTCGTCGATATCGACGCGAATGGCCACAAAGGTTTCGGTATTGCTGGTCTTATTGGCCCCGTCTTCTTCCAGGTAGCCCGGCACTTTCTTGCCCTGCACGAACCCGCTGGTGTACTGGCCGCGTACCGTCACTTCATGCACATTGGAACGATCGATACGGCGCAGCGAACGCAGCACTTTGACCTTTTCATCACGGATGCGATCGGTGCTTAAATCCGCCGGCGGCGACATGGCGATCATGGTCAGAATCTGCAACAGGTGATTCTGGATCATGTCGCGCATTTGCCCGGCCTGATCGAAATATCCCCAGCGCCCTTCAATACCCACCTCTTCCGCCACGGTAATCTGCACGTGATCGATAGTGCGGTTATCCCAGTTGTTGGCAAACAGGGAATTGGCGAAACGCAGCGCCAGCAGATTCAGCACGGTTTCCTTGCCGAGATAGTGGTCGATGCGGTAGACCTGACATTCGTTGAAAAACTCCGCCACCTGATTGTTGATTACCCGTGACGACGCCAGGTCGGTGCCCAGCGGTTTTTCCATCACCACGCGCGCCGGCTCCTTGTTCAGGCCGGCCTGCCCCAGACCGCGGCAGATTGCGCCGAAGGTGCTCGGCGGCATGGCGAAATAATTGATGGTGGTGCGATTTTGCTGATCGAGCATCGTTCCCAATCGCTTGAACCCTTCGGTGTCTTCCACATCAAGGTTGCAGAAGTCGAGCCGGTTGCTCAGGGTTGTCCACAATGCCGGGTCGAGCGGCTCCTTGAGAAAGGTTTCCAGCGCTTCGCGCACCACTTTGATATAGGCGTCTCGGTCCCACTCCGCCCGTCCCACGCCGATAATGCGGGTTTCCGGATGAATATGGCCTGCTTTTTCCAGTTGATACAGTGAAGGCAGCAATTTACGGCGCGCAAGGTCGCCCTTTGCACCGAAAATAACCAGGTCACACGCCTGGGCTGTTGACGTTACCGCCATTTTCAATCTCCTCATTGCAGGACGCTGTAATTTTATTACATTAATAATGTACTCTTTTTGACACAAACCAGTAAACCCGTAATAAAACCACATTATCGGCTGATTCTGATACTGCAAGGCCTCAGAACCTATTGTGCCGATGGAGAAAACGAGTCTGGCATCTGCCTAAAAGAGAAATTTTCCATCGTTTCTGACAGCCAGTTACTGTTCTGAAAGTTAGACACAGGTCATATTCTGACAAAAAAAGCCGATGACTTGTTGTGTCGACCTCTGCCAACCGTTACGGGCTCGTAGTATATTTCACAAAATCCGCATCGGTTTCACCTTTGGCTGAAATCCAAAATACCATAGATGGTCGTTGTCATATGAATATGCTGGAAAAAATCCAGGGTCATCTGGAGCTGTTGAGCAAATCGGAACGAAAAGTGGCGGAGGTCATTCTCGCGTCGCCTCAGACAGCCATCCACTCCAGTATCGCCACCCTCGCCGGCATGGCCGAGGTCAGCGAACCCACGGTCAACCGCTTCTGCCGCCGGCTAGATACCAAAGGCTTTCCCGATTTTAAACTGCATCTGGCGCAGAGTCTGGCCAACGGCACGCCTTATGTGAACCGCAACGTGGAAGAAGACGATTCGGTGGAGTCTTACACCAGCAAAATCTTCGAGTCCACCATGGCCGGGCTGGAACATGTGAAATCCTGCCTGGACATTCAGGCTATCAACCGGGCGGTGGATTTGCTCACCCAGGCGCGCAAGATTTCCTTCTTCGGCTTCGGTGCCTCGGCGGCGGTGGCCCACGATGCGATGAACAAATTTTTCCGCTTCAATATTCCGGTGGTTTACTTTGATGATCTGGTCATGCAGCGCATGAGCTGCATGAATTCCGGCGAAGGCGACGTGGTGGTGCTGATTTCGCACACCGGGCGTACCAAAAGTCTGGTGGATATGGCGCGGCTGGCGCGGGAAAACGACGCCACCGTTATCGCCATTACGTCGGACGGCTCCCCTCTTTCGCGGGAAGCTTCGCTTACATTGCGGGTCGAGGTGCCGGAAGACACCGATGTTTACATGCCGATGGTATCGCGCATCGCCCAGCTAACGCTGATTGATGTGTTAGCCACCGGTTTTACCCTGCGGCGCGGCGCAAAATTCCGCGATAACTTGAAGCGGGTCAAGGAAGCGTTACGCGAATCGAGATTTGATAAGGAAGAACGATTCAGCAACCCGTTTAACTAATTATGTTATAACATCGGGTGACAAGGGGTGATGCCCAACGGGAAGAAATCCTGTCACTCAATCATAATTACAGGCACGGCATCCGGACAGTGCAGAGCGGCAGAGACGGCACCCATGTTATGTCCTCTCCTGACGGCGTTACCACATTACAACAAGCTTCACCAGTCAACGGAGTTATACATGTCCAGACGGCTCAGAAGAACCAAAATCGTTACCACGCTGGGGCCGGCTACAGACCGCGACAATAATCTGGAAAAGATCATTGCCGCAGGCGCAAACGTAGTCCGCCTGAACTTTTCTCACGGCTCGCCGGAAGATCATCTTCTGCGCGCCAATAAAGTTCGCGAAATTGCGGCTAAACTTGGCCGTCATGTTGCTATTCTGGGCGACCTCCAGGGCCCCAAAATCCGTGTATCCACCTTCAAGGAAGGGAAAATTTTCCTCAACGTGGGTGACAAGTTCCTGCTGGACGCCAACCTTGGCAAAGGCGAAGGCGATAAAGAAAGAGTCGGTATCGACTACAAAGGGCTGCCCAGCGATGTGGTTCCCGGCGACATCCTGCTGCTGGACGATGGCCGTGTGCAGTTGAAAGTTCTGGCCGTGGACGACATGAAAGTGTTCACCGAAGTCACCGTCGGCGGCCCGTTGTCCAACAACAAAGGCATCAACAAACTGGGTGGCGGTCTGTCCGCCGAAGCGCTGACTGAAAAAGACAAGGCCGACATCATTACCGCGGCCAAAATCGGCGTGGATTTTCTGGCGGTGTCATTCCCACGTACCGGTGAAGACCTGCACTATGCCCGCCGTCTGGCGCGCGAAGCCGGCAGCAACGCCAAAATCGTCTCCAAAGTGGAACGTGCAGAAGCGGTGTCAACCGACGAAGCTATGGACGACATCATTCTTGCCTCCGATATCGTGATGGTCGCTCGTGGCGACCTGGGCGTGGAAATCGGCGACCCGGAACTGGTTGGTATCCAGAAAAAACTGATTCGCCGCGCTCGTCAGTTGAACCGTGCGGTGATTACCGCTACGCAGATGATGGAGTCGATGATCACCAACCCGATGCCGACCCGCGCCGAAGTGATGGACGTCGCCAACGCCGTGCTGGACGGTACCGATGCAGTGATGCTCTCGGCGGAAACCGCTGCCGGTCAATACCCGGCTGAAACCGTCGCGGCCATGGCGAAAGTGTGTCTGGGTGCGGAAAAGATCCCCAGCATCAACGTATCCAAACACCGCCTTGATGTGCAGTTCGACAACGTGGAAGAGTCGATCGCCATGTCCGCCATGTACGCGGCCAACCACCTCAACGGCGTTACCGCGATTATCGCCATGACCGAATCAGGCCGCACCGCACTGATGATGTCCCGTATCAGTTCCGGCCTGCCGATTTTCGCCATGTCTCGTCACGAGCATACGCTGAACCTGACCGCGCTTTATCGTGGCGTCACTCCGGTGCAGTTCACCAGCTACACTGACGGCGTAGCTGCGGCTAACGACGCCGTGCTTCTGCTGCGCGACAAAGGTTTCCTGATGTCCGGCGACCTGGTTATCGTGACCCAGGGGGACGTGATGGGAACGGTCGGCACCACCAATACGGTGCGTGTACTGCGGGTGGAATAATCGCGTAGCAATCGCGATACCACAACGTTCGACGAACGTTTATTCAGCTAAAAAGCGGGGCGCAATTATCGCCCCGCTTTGTTTTTGTTATCACATATATTGTTATCACGCATCGTGTTCCGGCGGCTGAATCCCCGACCTGCCGCGAATCATCCGCCTATTGGCTATCCAGCCCACCAGACAGATTAGCCCTGCTGGAACTGGACTTGCCGTCGCTATAAGAAACGTCATAACCACCGGAGAGATTGGCACGGCTGGAACTGGCGTTACCATCGCTGTAACGGGTATCCAGCCCGCCCGACAGATTCGCGCGGCTGGTGCTGTGGGTGCCGTCACTAAAGTGGGTGTCATAACCGCCAGACAGGTTGGCCCGGCTGGTGCTGGTGCGCCCATCGCTGTAGCGGGTATCGAATCCGCCCGATAAATTGGCGCGGCTGGTGGATGTCGAACCATCGTTATAACGGCAGTCCTGACCACCGGACAGATTGGCTCGGCAGCTGTCAGCCTGGGAAAAAGGAATGTGTGCAGTCAGTAACGCAAGACATAAAAGTGATTTATTCATAAAACTCAACCTTTCTCCAAAAGGAATAAGTCATATTTCCCGGTCAGGAATAACGCTTTGGTTATTTTGCAATAACTCATGTTGTTATTTCCTGACCGGGTCAATTATTGCCATCTGCGCGAATACTACTATTCCTTTTATTATCGCGCGATGTTCATCTTATTGTACGTTGACTGGCGGACGATTTTCCTGGGTATCGCTACTATTGCTTTTCGTGTCGTCCGTTTTTTCCCCGGTGCTGGCTTTGGTTTTTCCCTTGGTGTTGGCGCTGTCGGCGTGGTGCTTTTTCACCGCCTTCTTCGCTGCTTTCTCTTCACCTTTCACTTGAGTTTCAGCGGCGACTTTTTCAGTCTTCGCCACGTTATCTCCGCCGACATTCGCTTTCACCGCTGAAACGTCACGTTCAGCCTTGGTTGCAGCGTCAGTGTTGGCTTTATCCACCGCCTTGCCCAGCGCAGATTCGGCGGATGCCGGTACTGTGCTGGTTGCCGTGGCGTCAGTTGCGCTTTTTCCCACCGTGGTGGTCGCTGCGTTGGCAGTTGCATAAGTTGTTGCCAGTAAAACGCCTAAAAACAGTGGTTTCAGATTCATGATATAAATCCTTTAGCAGAGATTCTTTTATTAGCCTGGATTAAATAGGCGGATAAATTATCCCGCAATATTTACAGTGGCTAACGGTTGAAGTCATGCATGCAGTGACCTCGGGGGTTATTAAATCAAAAACAATAACAAAAAGAATATGGAATACTCCGAGAAAAGATCAGGGGTAAACAACGCTATTTTTAAAGTTTTTTATAAGTTCCGGTGCGGATAAAATTAAATAAGATTTAACTGTTACAGATTATGTATTTCCGACAATGAATTCATCGTGTTTAAATAAATAACGGATTGATTATTCAATACATAAATTCTGCGACAGGCTGGGCAGGCCATGAATAACGCTTATGTCTATACCGCAGCGGACATAGATAAAAAAAGCGGAGCCCCAGCTCCGCCTTTGTCGTTGTACTGTTGTGACCGTCTACGGTTTACTACTTTTTGCGCGGGTACAGATCCTTACGCAAATAGGGCTCGGTTTCCCCCGGTTTACGGGTTTTCAACAGCTTCAAAATCCAGGTGTACTGTTCCGGGTTAGGCGTGACCAGATGCTCAACCTCTTCATTCATGCGGCGGGCAATCGTGTGATCGTCAGCGCCATTAATATCGCTCATCGGCGGGCGAATATAGACATTTAGCTGAGAGGTTTTGCCATCATACACCGGAAACAGCGGCACGATTTCAGCACGGCATACCTTCATCAGCCGGCCGACAGCGGGCAAGGTGGCTTTATACGTCGCAAAAAAATCGACGAACTCGCTGTGCTCGGCGCCATGATCCTGATCCGGCAGATAGTAGCCCCAATAGCCTTCACGCACTGAGCTGATAAAAGGTTTAATGCCATCGTTACGGGTATGCAGACGGCCACCAAAACGGCGACGCAGGGTATTCCAAAGATAATCCTGCAACGGGTTTTTCTGATTGTGCATCATGGCGGCCATTTTCTGGCCGCGCAGGCTCATCAGCATGGCGGGAACATCCACCGCCCAGCCGTGGGGCACCATGAAAATAATGTTGCGCTGCTGCTCCCGCAACGCATCGACAATCTCCATGCCATGCCAGCGAACACGACGTTCAGCCCGGCTGGCGGGCAATATCGCCAGTTCCACCATCATCAGCATCGCCTGCGGCGCGGTCGCAAACATCTGATCGATGATATGCTCGCGTTCGGCTTCCGACAGTTGCGGCATACACAACAGCAAATTAATGCGGGCACGCCGTCTCGCGCCTGTGGAAAACCGCCCGACCAGTCGCCCTAACGCGCCCAGTACCGGGTCACGCAAGCGGGCTGGAATGCAGACGAGCAACGCTGTCACCCCCACAACCAGCCAGAGCGCCCAGTAGCGCGGATGAAAGAAGGCAGACGTAAACTGCGGGATAAACTCGGCGTTGGTTTTCTTCTCTTTTTTCTCTTGTTCCATGCAACCACTCTTCATCACAAAATCGGGTTAATGATAATCGCTGCCCGACGTTTTGCAATTGAACACGCACCGGTCTGATATTGCCCGTGCGACATAAAAAAACAGCCGGCAGCGCAAACTGCCGGCTGTCACTTATCCGCAACGGCTATTAGTCCAGTTGCAGTTGAGGTAATACTTCGCGCACGTGCGCCAGATAATCGCGACGCTCTTTGCCCATCAGCCCTTCGGAGCGCGGCAGTTTCGCCGTGAGCGGATTGACGGCTTGCTGGTTAACCCACAGTTCATAATGCAGGTGCGGGCCGGTGGAGCGCCCGGTATTGCCGGACAGACCAAGACGATCGCCACGTTTGATCTTCTGCCCCGGTTTAACCAGCAAACGGTTCATGTGCATGTAACGGGTGGTGTATTGCCGCCCGTGGCGCACAGCCACAAAGTTGCCGGCTTCACTGTCCCGTTCAGCCACCACGACCTCGCCATCACCGACGGCCAGTACCGGCGTCCCCACCGGCATGGAGAAATCAACGCCACGGTGCGGCGCGATACGACCGGTTACCGGATTAAGACGGCGCGGGTTGAAGTTGGAGGATACCTTGAATTGCTTCATGGTTGGGAAACGCAGGAAGCCGCGGGTCAGGCCGGAAGCTTCGCGGTCATAAAATTTGCCGTCTTCAGCGCGGAACGCGTAGTAGTTTTTCCCGCCGGTACGCAACCGTACGCCCTGCAGCTCGCTCTGCTCGCTACGACCATCCAGTATTTCACGGGAAATCAGCACGGCAAAACTGTCATCTTTACGCAGTTTGCGGAAATCCAGCTGCCATTGCAGCGCGCGAATCACTTCCCGCACTTCGCTGCTGGTCAACCCGGCAGCCTGCGCGCTACTGGCGAAACTGCCGTCCAGACGACCGACCAGCACTTTGTTCTGCCAGTCCCCTTCCACGTTCTCGATTTCTTCACGGAACGCATCGCCGCTACGGGTGTAAGTACGAGTTTCCCGGCGAGATACCTGCCAGGTCAGGGTTTGCAGCGCGCCGTCGCTATCCAGCGTCCAGGTCAGTTGCTGGCCGATCTTCAGATTCCGCAACGCTGCATTACGATCCGCCAGCGCAGCGATATCCGACATATCAATACCGTATTGCGTCAGAATACTGCTCAGCGTATCGCCGGTAGACACCACATACTCATGGGTGTCGTCGGCGTCTTTATCGTCGAGTTCGTCTTTGATAATGCCGTTGGTGGTGGATGGCTGATCCAACGGTTCGCTGTTGGCTTCGGTAACATCCGCCGTCGGCGCCGAACCGGCGATCTGCGAAGTCGCTACCGGCGGCAACGGATTGCTGTCCAGGGGTTCACTGGCGGGAGGATTCAGAGCCTGGCTCTGAGTCTGGGTTTGATTTCTTTCGCTTTCCGCGTCTTTTACGATAACAGGTGCGTCATTGACCGGGGGATATGTCATCGGCCGCCAGACCGCGGCGGCCAGTGTGACGACAGTCAGTGACCCCAGCATCACGCGGTGAGGCCGGGGCAGGCTGTTATACGCCAGAGCGATAGTTCGGACTATCTGCTGCACTTGTTCCTATCCTCATTATTTTTCCTTCAGGCAGCTCAAATACTGTTCGGACAGTTGCAACAGGAACCGCGCATAGCTGTCCTTATCCAGTGCAATGTCACTTCCCAACGGGTCCAGCACGCCGATGCGCACGTCAGTTCCCTTGGCGACAGCATGTATGACCGCTGGCCTGAATTGTGGTTCAGCAAAAACGCAAACCGCTTTATGCTCAACCAACTGTGTTCGTATCTGGTTTAAGCGCTGTGCGCCGGGCGCAATAGCCGGGTTGATGGTGAAATGCCCCAACGGGGTCAACCCATAATGCTGTTCAAAGTAGCCGTAGGCATCGTGAAACACGAAGTAACCCTTGCTACGCACAGGCGTCAGCATATTAACAACATTTTTATCTGTCTGCGCAAGTTTCTCAGTGAATTTACGCAGATTTGCATCCAGTTTGTCTTTATTCTGCGGCATGAGTTCCAACAATTTTGCATGAATTGCGACGGCAGATGCCTGCGCCATCTCCGGCGACAGCCAGATATGCATATTGAACTCACCGTGATGATGCCCGTCATCATCGCTATCCTGATGATTTTCAGGCTCATTGCCATGATCATGCTGGTTGTCGGCATGGCTGTCATGATCGGAGTCATGATGCGCACCGTTTTCCGCCGCTGCATGCTCAGGATGTGACTCCTGTAACAATAGCGATTTAACGGCCGGCTGCAGCCCCAATGCGATTTGGCGCTCCGCCGGCAGCGGTTGCAACGCCTTGGGCAGAAACGCTTCCATTTCCGGCCCCACCCAAATCACCAGTTCTGCCGATTTAAGACGCTGTACATCGGACGGGCGTAGTGCATAATCATGCGGCGATGCGCCATCCGGCAACAGCACTTCCGTGGGCGTAACGCCATCAGCGATCGCCGCAGCAATAAACGCCAGCGGGCGAATCGAGGTAACCACGGCGGCAGAGGCAACCACGGCGGCAGAGGCAACCGGCGTGGCAGACAAGGAAGCCAGTAATGTACCGGCCGCAAGTACGGTGTTTAGCCATTTATAGTGAGTAACTCGCAACATACCCAATCATCCGTCGATTTATCAATAAAAACGCGTTATATTATAACGTCACACACCCTCTGCAAACAGAATTCTATGTCAACGCTGGTTTCACTGGAAAATATTGGCGTGCAGTTTGGCAACAAACCCGTACTCAATGATATTTCTCTCACATTGCAGGCTGGTCGTATTCTGACGCTGCTCGGGCCTAATGGCGCGGGGAAATCCACGCTGGTCCGGGTGGTGCTGGGATTACAGGCTCCAACCCGCGGCACCCTGACCCGGGCGGCGAATCTCCGCATCGGCTACGTACCGCAAAAGCTGCATCTGGACCCAACTTTGCCCCTGACCGTCAAACGCTTTATGCTGTTGCGCCCTGGAGTCAATAAGCAGGACATCATGCCGGCCTTGAAGCGCGTGCAGGCGGGTCATCTGCTTGAACAACCGATGCAAAAGCTCTCCGGCGGCGAAACCCAGCGCGTTCTGCTGGCGCGTGCTATTCTCGCCCGCCCGCAGTTGCTGGTGCTGGATGAGCCCACCCAGGGGGTGGACGTCAACGGTCAGTTGGCGCTGTACGAGTTGATCAACCAGCTACGACAGGAATATCAATGCGGTGTGCTGATGGTTTCCCACGACCTGCATCTGGTGATGGCAAAAACCGATGAGGTTCTGTGTCTCAATCAGCATATTTGCTGTTCCGGTACCCCCGAGGTGGTGTCGCTGCACCCGGAATTTCTGGCTATGTTCGGTCACCGCGGCGCCGGACAACTGGCGATTTACCGCCACCATCACAATCACCGTCACGATCTGAACGGAAAAATCATTTTAAAGCGACAGGATGGTAATCACGCATGATTGAGTTGTTGTTGCCCGGCTGGCTGGCAGGGGTGTGTCTGGCGGTGGCGGCAGGGCCGCTCGGTTCCTTCGTGGTGTGGCGCCGCATGTCCTATTTTGGCGATACCCTCGCCCATGCCTCATTGCTTGGCGTTGCGCTGGGTCTGTTGCTGGACATCAACCTGTTCTATGCGGTGATTGCGATCACTCTGCTGCTGGCCGTGGGGCTGGTCTGGCTGGAACGCCGTCCCGGACTGGCGATCGATACCCTGCTCGGCATCATGGCGCACAGCGCGCTGTCGTTGGGTCTGGTGGTGGTCAGCCTGATGAACAATGTCCGTGTCGATTTGATGGCTTACCTGTTTGGCGACCTGCTTGCGGTCACCAGCGAAGACTTATGGCTGATCGGCCCCGGCGTGTTGCTGGTGCTCGGCGTGCTGGGGTGGCAATGGCGCGCCCTACTCTCCATGACCGTCAGCCCGGAACTGGCGCACGTCGACGGCGTTGCCATCGCACGTACCAAGCTGGTGTTAATGCTAGTCACCGCCCTGACCATCGGTCTGGCGATGAAGTTTGTCGGCGCGCTGATCATCACCTCGCTGCTGATTATTCCAGCCGCTACCGCACGCCGATTTGCCCGCACGCCGGAGCAAATGGCCGTTTGCGCGATGGGCGTCGGCATTCTGGCCGTCACCGGCGGACTGGCTTTCTCGGCCGGCGCCAATACGCCTGCCGGTCCTTCCGTGGTGCTATGCGCTTCGCTGCTGTTTATGTTTAGCCTGCTGAAAAAACAGGCCGCCTGACGCCGCCCGTACTGCCCTTTATAGTGAAGAGGCAAGTCAGTCTGTCGATGTGTTTTAACGTTGTCGGACTTATCGCCAGCCGACTGGCTGGCGATAACAATGAAAGGCGGCCTGCTACTTATTCTTACTTCTTCCTACTTTTTCCTACTCTTCTTTTTTTCTTACTCTTCGCGGGTCAGGCCGAAATGGCGATAGGCGTGCTGTGTAGCGATGCGGCCTCGCGGGGTGCGTTGCAGAAATCCCTGCTGAATCAGGTAGGGTTCCAGCACATCTTCAATGGTTTCACGTTCTTCGCCGATCGCCGCCGCCAGGTTGTCCAGCCCCACCGGGCCGCCCATAAACTTGTCGATCACCGCCAGCAGTAACTTGCGGTCCATGTAATCGAACCCTTCGGAGTCAACCGCCAGCATATCCAGTGCCTGAATTGCCACCTCGGCCGAAATGACCCCGTCCGATTTCACTTCAGAGAAATCTCGTACCCGGCGTAACAGCCGGTTGGCGATGCGCGGCGTACCGCGCGAACGGCGGGCCACTTCCAGCGCGCCTTCCTCGGTCATATCCAGCCCCAGACACTGGGCGCTGCGCCGCACGATATGTTGTAAATCAGCGACCTGGTAGAATTCGAGCCGCTGCACGATGCCGAAACGGTCGCGCAGCGGCGAGGTCAGCGAGCCGGCGCGCGTTGTCGCCCCGATCAGGGTAAACGGCGGCAAGTCCAGCTTGATGGAACGCGCCGCCGGCCCTTCGCCGATCATGATATCCAGTTGGTAATCTTCCATCGCCGGGTAGAGCACTTCTTCCACCACCGGCGAAAGACGATGAATTTCGTCGATGAACAACACGTCGTGCGGTTCAAGGTTGGTGAGCAACGCCGCCAGATCGCCCGCTTTCTCCAGCACCGGACCGGAGGTCGTGCGCAAATTCACGCCCATTTCGTTGGCAACGATATTAGCCAGCGTGGTTTTGCCCAACCCCGGCGGACCAAAAATCAGCAGATGATCGAGCGCATCGCCGCGCTTGCGGGCCGCCTCGATAAAAATCTCCATCTGCTCGCGGACCACCGGCTGCCCGACGTACTCTGACAGCAGTTTCGGCCGGATCGCGCGATCCTGCAGTTCTTCGTCGGCAACCACGCCGGGTGAAATCAGACGATCGGCTTCAATCATACATACCTCACAGCGCAGCGCGCAGCGCTTCCCTGATCAGGGTTTCGCAGTCGGCGCCCGGCCGCGCCACTTTGCTCACCATCCGGCCGGCCTCCTGCGGTTTATAACCGAGGGCGACCAACGCCGCTTCGGCCTCCGCCTGCGGATCGGCTTCCGGCTCTGTGTTGCCCGCCGCGGCCGGCAAGGCGATATCGCTGGCGGCGTTGAACAGATCGCCGTTCAACCCTTTAAAGCGGTCTTTCATTTCCACCACCAGACGCTCCGCCGTTTTCTTGCCCACGCCCGGCAATTTCACCAGCGCGTTGATTTCCTGGCGCTCCACCGCGCTGACGAACTGCTGCGCCGACATGCCGGACAAAATCGCCAGCGCCAGTTTCGGCCCCACGCCATTCACTTTGATCAGTTCGCGGAACAGAGAACGTTCTTGCTTATTGTTGAAGCCAAACAATAGTTGTGCGTCTTCACGTACCACAAAGTGGGTAAAAATCACCGCTTCCTGGCCGAGATCCGGCAACTCGTAAAAGCAGGTCATCGGCATATGAACTTCATATCCGACGCCGTTGGCTTCAATCAGCACCAGCGGCGGCTGTTTTTCTAATACGATGCCTCTCAAACGACCTATCACGTGATGTTTTCCTTAATCTGGCTGACGTAAACGTGGCGTATAGCTTATAACACAAAAAAAGAGGCGGATACAGAAAAGCTGGATGCATATCCAGATATCAGACAGGGTGGCGAGGTATCTCCGACGCCGGTATGAAAACCGTGAAACGCCGGAGAAGACGTGCTAACCGTTTCCCGTCCAACCGGAGAAACCGGCCGGGAAATGCGGTTACGCTATCGGGCTATTCAGCGCATCGTAATTCTTCCAGCGGTAGTTACACAGAGAAATCACCCAGCAGGCGACAAACAGCGCGATAACGTAAAAACCGGCGTTGCCCAGTTGGTCGTTCAAAGCGTCCACCAGACTCCACGCGCCGGAATGCAGATCGAGCTTGTCCGCCAGCAGGCCGAGCGCCTCCAGCCCGCCGATAAACACCGCCACCACCACCGACGTAGCGGTAATAGTCATGTTGTAGTAGAGCTTGCGCTGCGGCTTGCTGAACGCCCAGCCGTAGGCGCCCACCATCAGTACGTTATCGAGCGTATCCACCAGCGCCATGCCGCAGGTAAACAGGGCGGGAAACAGCATGATCGACCAGATCGACATGCCCTGCGAGGCGCCCGCCGCCGAGATGCCCAGCACGCCGATTTCCGTCGCGGTATCAAACCCCAGCCCGAACAGGAACCCCACCAGATACATGTGCCAGCTTTTGCGCACCAGCCGGAACGTGGCGCGAAACAGCCAGCCCAGCGCGCCGGAGGCCGGCACCGCGTCTATCACCTCCGGCGTCAGGCGGTGCCCCTGTTTGAAGCGCTGAAAATTCCGCCAGACGCTGCGCAAAATCACCAGATTCACCAACGCCATCAGTAGCAGAAAAGCGGCGGACACCGAGGTGCCGATAACACCGCCCACCTCGTGGAACCAGGTCATATCGTCCTGAAACGCCGCGGCGGTCGCCGCCAGCGCCAGCGACGCCAGCACCACGATGGTGGAGTGGCCGAGCGAAAACCAGGTGCCGACGCCCAGCGGGCGCTTCCCCTCCTGCATCATTTTGCGGGTCACATTGTCGATGGCGGCGATATGGTCCGCATCCACCGCATGACGCAACCCGAAACACCAGGCCAGCAGGCAGGTCGCCATCAGCGCGGCGTCATCGTGAAACACCGCCACAGCCAGCAGCCATACCGCAATATTGACAACGACCAGAGTTCCTAAGATAACCACAGCACGCGGGTTTTCCCGCAGTAGCGAAGACAACATGAAAGCCCTTCCAATCGATCCGGCGGCAAACGTCGTCGGGGGAAATACGAGTATGAAAGTCTATTAATTTTTCATACATCGCCATGTTGTCGCAGATCAAAAGGCGGGCGGAATTTTCAGGCTGCACATCTGAACCTGAACATGTGATACAAAAACCGGGCGCCCGCCGCATGACGGAAGCCCGGTATACGCCAACAGGGGGGACGCTAGCGCGTCAGCACCGCTTCCGCCTGCCGCAACAGGTTATCGACGGTGAAGCCATAGCGCTCAAACAGTTGCCCGGCCGGGGCCGATTCACCGAAGTCGCTCATCCCCACCACCGCGCCGTGCAGCCCGACGTACTTGTACCAGTAATCGGCAACGCTCGCCTCGACCGCTACGCGCGCGCTCACGGCCGCCGGTAGTACCGCTTCGCGGTAACCGGCATCCTGCTGGTCGAACACGTCGCAAGACGGCATCGATACCACGCGAACCGCCACCCCGCGCGCCGACAGCACTTCCCACGCGGCCACCGCCAGCGCAACTTCAGAACCGGTGGCGATCAAAATCAGCTTTGGCGGCAGCGCACTGTCTTTCGGTACACTGTCTTTCGGTACACTGTCTTTAAGTACACTGTCCTTAAGTACATAGCCGCCCCGTGCAATCGCCGCCAGCTGTGCGTCGTTGCGCGGCTGCTGCGCCAGATTCTGACGCGACAGAATCAGCGCCGTCGGGCCGTCATGCCGCTGTACCGCCTGTTGCCAGGCCACCGCGGTTTCCACCTGATCGCACGGGCGCCAGACGCTGAGATTCGGCGTCACCCGCAGCATCGCCAGCTGTTCCACCGGCTGGTGAGTCGGGCCATCCTCCCCCAGCCCGATAGAGTCGTGGGTGTAGACCAGCACCTGGCGCTGCTTCATCAGCGCCGCCATACGCACCGCGTTACGGGCATATTCGACGAACATCAGGAAGGTGGCGGTATACGGCAGGAAGCCGCCGTGCAAAGCCATCCCGTTGGCGAGGGCGGTCATGCCGAACTCCCGCACACCGTAGTGCACGTAGTTGCCCGCCGGATCCTCATTCAACGGTCGGGAGCCGGCCCACAGGGTCAGATTGCTCGGCGCCAGATCGGCGGAGCCGCCCAACAGCTCCGGCAGCAACGGGCCAAAGGCATTCAGGGCGAGCTGCGACGCCTTACGGCTGGCGATCTCCGCCGGGTTAGCCTGCAACCCGGCGATGAACGCCTGCGCCGCATCCGCGAACGTTGACGGCAACTCGCCGCGCATGCGGCGGGTGAACGTCGCCGCCAGCTCGGGAAACGCGCGCGCATAGTCCGCCAACCGCGCCGCCCAGGCGCTTTCTCGCGCCTGACCGACCTCACGCGCATCCCATTGCGCGCGGATTTCCGGCGGAATCACGAACGGCGGGTATGGCCAGCCCAGCGCTTCGCGGGCCGCCGCCACTTCCGCCTCCCCCAGCGGCGCGCCGTGCGACTCATGGCTGCCGGCCTTGCCGGGCGAACCGAAGCCAATCACGGTTTTACACATCAGCAGCGACGGCTTATCGCCGACCGCGCGCGCTGCATTGATCGCCGCACGGATCGCCTGCTCATCGTGCCCGTCAATGCCGCGCACCACATGCCAACCGTAAGCCTCAAACCGGGCGGCGGTGTCATCGGTAAACCACCCCTCGACGTGCCCATCGATGGAGATGCCGTTGTCGTCGTAAAACGCCACCAGCTTGCCTAACTTCAGCGTCCCCGCCAGCGAGCAAACCTCGTGGGAAATGCCCTCCATCATGCAGCCGTCGCCCAGGAACACATAGGTGTAATGGTCAACGATAGTATGCCCCGGCCGGTTGAACTGCGCCGCCAGAGTACGCTCGGCCAGCGCCATCCCTACGGCGTTGGCGATGCCCTGCCCCAACGGCCCGGTGGTGGTTTCCACGCCGGGCGTGACGTCCACCTCCGGGTGTCCCGGTGTTTTGCTGTGCAACTGCCGGAAATTTTTCAGCTCCTCCAGCGGTAGCGCATAGCCGGTCAGATGCAGCAGGCTGTAAAGCAGCATCGAGGCATGGCCGTTGGAGAGCACAAACCGGTCGCGGTTAGCCCAATCGGGGTTGGCGGGGTTATGTTGCAGAAACTCACGCCACAGCACGGTGGCCATATCCGCCATGCCCATCGGCGCGCCCGGGTGGCCGGAATTGGCTCGTTGTACCGCGTCCATACTCAGCGCGCGGACAGCATTGGCCAATGGCCGCGCGGCGTAATCAGAGTGCTTCATCGTTAGTCTCCCGCCACGTTACATCAGGCTGTGCAGCATATTTTCCAGCCGGACCTGATCGGCGGCGAACAGCCGGATGCCTTCCGCCAGTTTTTCCACCGCCATCGGGTCGTTGTGGTGCTGCCACAGAAATTCCGCCTGCGTCATCAGGCTGGGACGCGTTTCGCTTACCGCCTCGGCGGGCAGTTGGCGCGGCAGCGGCTCATCACACGCCTTCAGCTCGTTGAGCAATGCCGGGGAGATGGTCAGCCGGTCACAGCCGGCCAGCGCCGTCACCTGCGATTTTTTGCGGAAACTGGCCCCCATCACCACGGTGTCGTAGCCGTGCGTTTTGTAGTACTGGTAAATACGCCGCACCGAGGCCACCCCCGGATCGTCGCCGGGTTCCGTCTGCGGCTGATGCGCCTGATACCAGTCATAGATGCGCCCGACAAACGGTGAGATCAGGTAGACGCCCGCTTCCGCGCAGGCACGCGCCTGCGCAAAGGAGAACAGCAGCGTCAGGTTGCATTGGATCCCCTCCTGCTCCAGCTCCTCGGCCGCGCGGATCCCTTCCCAGGTCGCCGCCAGTTTGATCAGAATACGCGAACGGTCGATGCCCTGTTCCTGATACAGCGCGATCAGCCGCCGCGCTCTGGCGACGCACAGGCCGCGATCCCAGGACAAGCGGGCGTCCACCTCGGTCGATACCCGTCCCGGCACCTGCCGCAGCACTTCCGCGCCGATGTTGACCGCCACCTGATCGCACGCGTTGAGCAACCGGGTAGCCTCACTGCCGCCCTGCCGCTGCGCCTGTCCGACCGCATCGCGGATCAGGCCCTGATACAGCGGCAATTGCGCCGCCTTCAGGATCAAAGAGGGATTGGTGGTGGCGTCCTGCGGCGCGAACTGCCGGATGGCGTCGATATCGCCGGTATCCGCCACCACTACCGTGTACTGTTTTAAGGCTTCCAGTTGGTTCATGGTTATTCCCCTGCGTTAGGTCTTCCGACGGGTTATTCGGCAATGTGTTGATTTTGATAGTAATCAATACGCTCTACCTTCGGCGCCGAGCCGCCGCCTTCATACTCGGCGTTCAGCCAGGCATGAATAATCTGCTTGCCCAGTTCGGCGCCGATCACCCGCGCGCCCAGCGTGACGATCTGCGCGTTATTGCTTTTACGCGCCCGCTCCGCCGAAAACGTATCGTGACACTGGGCGGCGCGAATACCGGGCACCTTATTCGCCACAATGCTCATCCCGATGCCGGTGCCGCACATCAAAATACCGCGATCCTGCTGGCCTGCTTTAATCGACATGGCGACGGCGTGCGCCACGTCCGGGTAATAACGGTTATCCACATTGTTATCGCTGCTGAAATCCACCCAGGGAATATTTAACGAATCGAGATAACGGGTAATAATACTGCGTAATTCATACGCAGCGTCATCCGCACCAATGGCGATTGGTTTCATGATTAACATCCTTACTTCAGATTAATGAAAATTTAATTCGATCGATTTTTAACTCAGTTCAAAAATCGTGATATTTCCTAAACCCGGTAATTTATCCGGTATATTCCCCCTGACATGTACCGTCCCGGGTAATTCCGCCGCGGCACCGCCGTCAAATAACAGCGTGATATGTCCTAATTCGCGTAAATTATGGTTGGCGATATCGCCCACGGCGGTAATCACATAACTCTTGCCGTCTAATTCCAGTTGCTGATTCACCGCCAGCGGCCGATGCCATTCGCCATCCTGATGCAGCAGGCAATACGCGCCCAACTCCGGCGGCACGCGATCGCTGAACAGGATCAGGCGATTTTCCTGCCGCATCGCCTCCGCCTCATGGCCGATAGCGCGGATCGTCGCTTGCCACGCCACATGTCTCATCCCCGCGCCCTCACTTCGCCTTATCCGCGGGCGAGCTGAACGATTGTGCCGTCGGTTGCGGCGCCATCGCATCGGCATCGTTTTTGCGCAAGCGCTTGTCAAACCAGGCCACCAGCACCGGCGCGGTAAGCATGGTGATGATGCTGGCGGTCGCCAACTGGGCGGTGGCGGCATCGACAAACGCCTGCAGCGTCGGATCCGCCTGGGCCACCATCGCCGGCGTCAATGCCGAGCTGGCCGCCGTGGTGCCGAGCGCCGCGCCAAGCGCGGTTTTCTTCTTCAGAAACAGGTTGTACAGGAAGTAGAAGACAATCGCGGTCAAGGCGGAAATACCGCCCAGCAGGATGCCGGACAGCCCGGCGCTGAACACCGTACTCATGCTGGAGTTGGCACCGATCGCAAACGACATGATGATAATGATCAGCGGCTGGGAAGCAGCACATAACTGTTTGAATTTTTCGTCAATATTGCCCCACATCATCCCGACCAGCAGCGGCACCAGCATCGACAACAGCGCCTCAAACGGAATATTGGCCAAACCGCTGACTCCCAGCACCACCATGGTAACGAACGGCCCGTCCTTGATGCAGAACACGGAAATAGCCCCGGCGTCGCTGGCGTCGCCATAGTTGCTGCACAACGCGATATACAATGAGCTGTTCGAACTGGTAATACAGGCCACCAGCGCCAGCGTGGAGATGCCGAAAAAGCCCGCTGGCCCGAACAACGCCCCCATGATCCACACCGCCAGCGCGCCGGCGGCAAATTTCAGCATCAGCAGCACCGCGCCCTTATATAACGGCAACCCGGCCTGGCGAATATTGATCGACGCGCCGCAAATTAACAGGAATATCCCCATCATCGCGCTTGACCCGGCTTTAAATAAGGCGGTGGTCGGCCCACCAATTTTTAGCACCGACGGAAAAAAGGTATTAATTAATATGGCGAGAATCAACGGAATAATAATCAACCCACCGGGGAACTTATTCATCTTGTCAAACAGATTTATATTTTTCATGGCGTTTCTCTTTTGTAGGGTAGAGTCACTTCAGGCCTATTATTATTGAATAGATTCGGCCCATATCCTGAATAATACCAATAGCAAAAATAAGTGAAGAACACCGCACGCAGAATCAGTAAGAAATAACCCATCTGCGGATACGTTATTTTCCGGTTATGTTACTTTCCGATTATGTTACTTTCCGGTTATATTACTGCGTCGCTTCGCGATAAATATGTTCGACGATGGTATGAATCACCTCATCCGAACCGGTCAAGCCGCCCTTGCCCACACACACCAGCCCGTTGTAATCGCCGCCGATAATCCTGACCAGATCGGTTTGCGGTATCACGTAATCCACCATTTCGATGCCGCTGGCGCCAAGCTGCCTGAGCACGTTCACCATGGTGTCGCCTCCGGTCATATACAACCCGCGGATGTCGTCGCCGCCCGCATCCAGCACCGCCTGGACGATATCCCCCAGCCCGCGGTTGATGTTGTCGGCCGCTTGTCCGTGCGCCAGCCCAAAACGCTGCTCCTCCTGCGCCAAATCCAGCAGCCGACCGGTCAGCGCCGATTCGAACACGAAAATGGCGTTATGATGTGTACGCACGCACTCCTGCGCCTGACGCACCACCCGCTGCACTTCAATCGCGGCGGAATGCTCCCGGTCAATCAGCAGTTCCGCATCCACCGGGATATGGCACACGCGCGAATCCTGTTCGATCAGTCGGGTCAGCTGTCGTTTGGTCACCGGCGTGGCGCTGCCCGCCACTACCACGATCGACCCTTGCTGTTGGCTCACCGGTACTGCGATCGGTTCCGGACGCGGTTCATCGCGGATCATCTCCCGCGCCCAGGCCAGCCGTTCGGTAAACGGCCCCGGATCCACCGCCAGTACGTTCCAGTTCAGCAGCGTCACCGCCTGGGCGATGGTTTCAACATCCGCCAGCGAGATAGCGTCCACCACCATGATACGCGCGCCGTCCTGTTGCAGCCGGCTCAGCGCCTGGCTGACCGCATCGTACCCCTTGAGCACGCACGACAAAGCGATATGACCGACGTGATGGTGCGTCTGCGCGGCCAGCAACTCCGGCACAAAGGTTTCCGTCACCGGCGTGCGGACGTCTTTAGCCACATCGGTGCACGACAGCGCCACCGAATCGATGACCGAGTAGCCCCCCACCAGAATCCGGCGCGACTGCGGCATCGCCGGCACGACGACCGCCACGGTTTCCTGCGGCAGCACCTCCAGCATGGCATCGATTTCATACCCAATGCCGCCGCGCAGCGTGGTATCGACGCGCTTGGTGAAGTAGCGCGCGCCCCGCGCCTGCAATGACAGCGTGGCCTGACGCACCAGCTGTTGCGCTTCCGCTTTCGGCAGCGGTCGGCTATTGCTGCTGATCACCATCGCCTGCCACTCCGAATCGCAGGCGTCAAAGGAGTCGGTGTCAAAAAATGCCGCAGTCCGGATCCCGCTGCGCGCCAGCAGCACCCCGACGGTGGTCGCGCCGGTCAGGTCATCCGCCACAATGCCCAGCCGGTCGCCCTGCCCGCCTTCACTGCGCAACTGAACCCCGGCCGGCGTCACGCCGGACACGTAAATATCTTCACGAATAAACGCCGCCAGCGGCCCGGTTTTACCGGTCGGATGCAGGTTAACGGTGGGAATGCCGCGCTTGGGGTACAGGCCGCAGCGCAACGTGCCGCCGCAATCGATCACCACCAGCCCGATGTCCTGCTCCGCCGGCTCGCCATGTTTGAACACATCCACGCCTTCCCAGCCGGTCAGCTCCATCAGTCGATCCACCACCGCGGGCCGGATCCCCCCGGTGATATAAGCAATTTTTTTCCCCGCCGCCACTTCGATGGTCAGCGGCCCGCCCCAGCCTTTGCTGCCGCGGGTAATTTCCAGATAACGTTTCATGCGGTTCTCCTTTCTCCGGAAAGACACGTACCCGGCTCGCGGGTACGTACCTGCGGTTATCGGTGTTTCATCTTCCAGTAGCGGGCCGCTACCAGGGTGGACTCCAGCATGCTGACGGTGCCGGCCTTGCCGGTCCCGGCGATATCAAACGCCGTGCCGTGGTCTACGGAACTGCGCATAAACGGCAGGCCGAAGGTGATGGTGACCGAGCGCTCGAAGTCCAGCGTTTTGCAGGCGATATGCCCCTGATCGTGGTAGAGAGAAAGGATCGCGTCGTAATGCCCCAGTTTGCCCTGGTGGAAAACCGAGTCGGCCGGAACCGGCCCGATAGCGTTGATCCCCAGCGCCTGCGCCGCCTGTACCGCCGGAATGAGGTTGTCTTTCTCCTCGTGTCCGAACAGCCCGTTGTCGGAGGCGTGGGGATTGAGCGCCGCGACCGCAATGCGCGGCTGCTTGATATTCAGCGCGGTGAATTCGTGATGAATCTGTTGTACGCAGGCCAGCACCCGTTCCTTATTGGCGTAGTCGCACGCGTCTTTCAACGCCATGTGGCGGCTGACGAAGAACACCCGCAGCTTCTGCACGTGGAACATGGTCAGGCCGTAATCGGAGCCGGTTTCCACCTGATAGATTTCGGTGTGGCCGGGCAGCTTGCAGCCCGCCAGCTTGATGGCTTCTTTATGGATGGGCGCGGTAGATACCACGTCAATCTCGCCGGCCATCCCCAGCGCAATGGATTTCATCACGTAATCCAGCGACATCTGACCGGCCTGCTTCTGCACTTTCCCCCAGACAATGCCGTCGCAGTCGTAGTCGCCGGTTTCCAGCACGTCCAGCGTTCCCCAGGTGAAGCGGGCTTCGGCCGGCGAGTGAATCACGTTGATGGCGAAGTCGCAGTTCCAGATTGCCATCGCCCGCCGGATGATGGGCACTGAACCAATCAGGAACGGCCGGCACTCCTCATACACCGTTTGATTCATCATGGTGGCGACGGAGATTTCCGGGCCGATGCCCGCCGGGTCACCGACGGTAAGGGCTACAACAGGCTTTCTATCAACCACAGGTTTTTTCTCAACCGACATATTTTTCACCTTTTTCACATGGCCAGAACAACCAAATGTTCATATGTTCAATTAAATAACTTTTGTTAGGTGGCAGTTTACGGTAAGGAAAACAAATAACCTTGAATAAGGTCACGTTTTATACAGAAATATCCTTGACTGGGGAAATGTGTGATCGAACATTTGTTTTAGTCATGATTATAAGTAACAGCGTGGAGACTTTTGTTACCCTCACCTCAGGCGAATAGTGATAACGGGAGTGATTAATGAGAAACCTGATGCTGGGCACCAGTTGGAAAATGAACAAAACCCTGGACGACGCCAAAGCCTATTGCGATGTGCTGGCCGCCCGGCTCAATGCCGCCGCCGGCCCCCGCATCCAGCCGTTCGTCATCCCCCCTTTTACGCTGATCCGGGAGGTGACCGAACGGTTGCGCCAGCACGGCGTCAACTGTCTGACCGGCGCCCAGAACATGCACTATGCCGACGCGGGCGCCTGGACCGGGGAAATCTCACCGGTCATGGTGCGCGACTGCGGCGCCGCGCTGGTAGAACTGGGCCATTCGGAGCGACGCCGCGACTTTGCTGAAAGTGACGCGAATATTCGGAAAAAAGTGCAGGCCGCGCTACGCTATCAGCTACGGCCGCTGGTGTGTGTCGGCGACAGCGCGCAGGAAAAAGGCTGGGGAGTCTCTACCGAAACCGTCGTGCGCCAGATGAAAATCGCACTGGCCGGGCTGGAGCGCGCGCAGGTTGAACAGGTGATCATCGCGTATGAACCCGTGTGGGCGATCGGCGACGGCGGTACCCCGGCGACGGCCGCCGAAGCGCAGGCTATCCATCGCGCCCTACGGCAGGCGCTGGCGGACGCTTACGGCGCCGCCACCGCGGAAAACGTGACGTTGCTGTACGGTGGCAGCGTAAATCAGCATAATAGCCCCGAACTGATCCAATGCCCTGATATCGATGGATTATTCATCGGCCGGTCGGCATGGGACGCCGAGGATTTTTGTCGGTTGGTACACGGCGTCGCGGCGTTACTGGATCGCTAAGAGCACCGCCGAGCCGCAGTTGGCGCTGCACAGGCGTCATTTTCAATTTTCGTCGCCCGCGGGGCCGGTAGCCCACATTCAGCCAGCAGGCTCCCGCACGCCGGCCCATTTCGCAACCGGCCGGCGACGGAATAATGACGAGACATGGCCAGGAGCCTCTTTGCAACCACACAATGGCGAGTTAATCCATGAGTGAATTCGATTCAGACAGCGAACTACTGACGGAAATTGCCGTCGCCTATTACGAAAACGAACAGACGCAAGAGGAGATCGCCAGCCGTTTCGGCATCTCCCGCATCAAGGTGGGGCGCCTGCTGAAACGCGCGCGCGCGGAAGGTATCGTCGAAATCAATGTGCGCTACCATCCGGTTTTCAGTTCGCAGATTGAACAGCAGTTCATCCGGAGTTTCGGCATCAAACGCGCGCTGATCGCCCTCGACCATCATGATGAAGAGGAACAGCGTCAGCAGGTGGCGTCGCTGGTTTCCACCTATCTGTCCAGCATTATCAAAAACGGCATGACCATCGCGGTGGGACAAGGCCGCAACGTCGCCGCCGTCGCCAGCCATGTCGGCGTTTTTCCCGAACGGCAGTGCAAATTCATCTGCGGCATCGGCGGCACCAAACGCGACGGCGAACTGATCGACGCCGACCACATCAGCCGTCATCTGGCGCGCAAGTTCAACGCCAGCAGCGAAACCCTGTACGCCCCGGCCTATGTGGAAAACCCGGCGATGAAAGCCGCCTTCATGCAGAATCGGTTGATTAGCGAAACGCTGGAACGCGCAAGCAAAGCGGACATCGCGCTGGTGGGGTTGGGGGATATGAATGAAAACAGTTTCATGGTGCAACTGGGCTGGTTTACCTCGCAGGAGATCATCACCGCGCGTCAGGAACAGGGGGGGGTGGGCGACATTGCCGGTTACTCCTTCCTCGATATGCAGGGTACGCCGGTGGACACCGTGATGAATGACCGGGTGATTGGGCTCAGCCCGGAGCAACTGCGCAAAATTCCCTGCGTCATCGCCATCGCCGCCGAGAATACCAAGGCTACGGCGATACTGGCGGCCTTACGCTCCGGGATTATCGATGTGATTGCCACCAGCGCCAGCAATGCCCGCACGGTGCTGAATCTGGAACAGGCGAAATAGCGCCCGGATGGAAAAGCGGCCGCGCATGGCGGCCGATGGGAAACCGATTATCGGGCCTCGCCCCTCACTTGACGAGCGGTGCCCACGGTGCAGAGTGAATAGCGAGGGAAACTGGCCGTCAACGCAGCCGACCACGCGCCAGCGTCAGTTTGTCATGGCTGATGCGCGACAAATTCTGGCTGAAATGACAATGCGTAATGGCAATCGCCAGTGCATCGGCGGCGTCGGCCTGCGGGCTGGCGGGCAATTTGAGCAGCGTTTTCACCATGTGTTGCACCTGGCTTTTTTCTGCCGCACCGGTGCCGACCACCGTTTGTTTCACCTGTCGTGCGGCGTATTCAAACACCGGCAACGACTGGTTCACCGCCGCGACGATCGCCGCGCCGCGCGCCTGCCCCAGCTTCAACGCCGAGTCAGCATTGCGAGCCATAAAAACCTGCTCGATAGCGAAATAATCGGGCTGAAACTGGGTGATGATTTCACTGACGCCGGCATAAATCAGCTTGAGGCGAGTGGGCAGATCATCCACCGCGGTGCGGATGCAACCGCTACCCAGATAGCTGATCTGCCGGCCTTGCTGGCGGACAATGCCATAACCGGTGACGCGGGAACCGGGGTCGATGCCGAGAATAATACTCATCGTTCTCCCCCGGTCGCCTGTTTAGCAAGGAAAACTGCCATTACAGCAGTGCCGCTACCTCGTCGGAGATCTCACCGTTGTGGTAAACCTCCTGCACGTCGTCGCAGTCTTCCAGCATGTCGATAAGACGCATCAGTTTCGGTGCGGTGTCAGCGTCCATGTCCGCTTTGGTGGACGGAATCATCGACACTTCGGCCGATTCGGCCACCAGACCGGCCGCGTCCAGCGCGTCTTTTACCTGACCGAAAATTTCCCACGGCGTAAACACGTCGATCGCGCCATCGTCATAGGACACCACGTCGTCAGCGCCGGCTTCCAGCGCCGCATCCATCACCGTATCTTCATCCAGACCCGGCGCATAGGAAATCACGCCTTTTTTGGTGAACAGGTAGGACACGGAACCGTCGGTTCCCAGGTTGCCGCCGCATTTAGTGAAAGCATGACGAACTTCGGACACGGTACGATTACGGTTGTCGCTCAGACACTCTACCATCACCGCGGTGCCGCCCGGGCCGTAGCCTTCATAAATGATGGTTTCCATGTTGGCGTCGTCATCGCCGCCCACGCCGCGCGCAATCGCCCGGTTCAGGGTGTCGCGCGTCATGTTGTTGGACAGCGCTTTATCGATGGCAGCACGCAGGCGGGGGTTGGAGCCGGGATCGCCGCCGCCCAGACGGGCCGCGGTAACCAGTTCGCGGATAATCTTGGTAAAAATCTTGCCGCGTTTGGCGTCCTGTGCTGCTTTGCGATGCTTAGTGTTGGCCCACTTACTATGACCTGCCATAAAAATCTCCGAAAAAAGCCTGTTGTTCCCTTTATCTTTCGCGCCGCCGCGGCGTTAGCGCCCTCGTTCCCCCGGACACTTACGCGGGTAAGCGCCGGGATTCGCTCGGTCGCCGTTTTGCCGCAACGCGAAATCTATCAGGCTAGGCTGGACAAATAACAAATTCTTCAATCGCCTGCCGGTTGCTCCAGGATTTGGTCAACCGCGCCGCATCGGGCGCACCCAGCCACTGATAAGCCAGATGTTCACTGATCTCCACCGGGCGTTCATCAGGTAACGCCAGGCAAAACCAGTGTTCCAGGTTATGCGTGACGCCAGGGGCATAGCGACGTCTCAAATGAGCAAAAAGCTCGAATTCCACACTGCGTTGACAGTCAACCAGCGTCAGCGCCTCGGCAGCGATGTCGATGTTAACTTCTTCTTTCACTTCACGCTGTGCGGCACATCGCGCGCTTTCATCCTCCTCCAGGCTGCCGGTGACCGACTGCCAGAAATCCGGATCATCGCGCCGCTGAAGCATGAGCACCCGTCCGGTATTCCGGGCATAAATCACCACCAGCACCGAAACGGGTCGCTTATAGTTCATCTTACTGGTTCTCTGCATCCTGCGCGGCTTTGCCCTTACCCACCACCGCGATGGAGAGTTCATCCAGTGCCGACGGGTTGGCGAAGCTCGGCGCTTCGGTCATCAGGCAGGCGGCTGCGGTGGTTTTCGGGAACGCTATCACGTCGCGAATATTGTCGGTGCCGGTCAGCAGCATCACCAGACGGTCGAGGCCGAAAGCCAGACCGGCGTGCGGCGGGGTGCCGAACTTCAGCGCATCCAGCAGGAAGCCGAATTTTTCGCGCTGCTGCCGCTCGTCAATGCCGAGAATGCGGAATACCGTCTGTTGCATTTCGCTACGGTGGATACGCACCGAACCGCCGCCGACTTCGTAACCGTTCAACACCATGTCGTAAGCGTTGGCGATAGCGGCCGTCGGGTTGGCTTCCAGCTCTGTCGGCGACATATCGCGCGGCGCGGTGAACGGGTGGTGCATCGCGGCCAGGCCGCCTTCGCCGTCATCCTCGAACATCGGGAAGTCGATGACCCACAGCGGCTGCCAGCTGTTTTCGTTGGTGATTTTCAGGTCGCGGCCCAGTTTCAGGCGCAGTGCGCCCAGCGCGTCCGTCACCACTTTGGCGCTGTCGGCGCCGAAGAACAGGATGTCGCCGTCTTCCGCCGCGGTACGCTCCAGCAACGCTGTCAGAATACCGTCGTTCAGGAACTTGGCGACCGGGCTCTGAATACCTTCCAGGCCGTTGGCTTTCTCGTTAACCTTGATGTAAGCCAACCCTTTGGCGCCGTAGATTTCGATAAATTTGGCGTATTCGTCAATCTGTTTGCGGCTCAGCTGTGCGCCGCCCGGTACGCGAATAGCGGCAACGCGGCCTTTCGGATCGTTGGCCGGACCGGAGAAGACTTTGAAGTCCACGTCTTTGAGCAGGTCGGCCACGTCCACCAGTTCCAGCGGGTTGCGCAGGTCCGGTTTGTCGGAGCCGAAGCGACGCATGGCTTCAGCAAACGTCATGATCGGGAAGTCGCCCAGATCCACTCCGTGGATTTCCAGCCACAGCTCGCGCACCAGTTTTTCCATCACTTGACGCACCTGCGGCGCGGTCATGAAGGAGGTTTCCACGTCGATCTGGGTAAATTCCGGCTGACGGTCGGCACGCAGGTCTTCGTCGCGGAAGCATTTGACGATCTGATAGTAACGGTCAAAGCCGGACATCATCAGCAACTGCTTGAACAACTGCGGTGACTGCGGCAGCGCGTAGAATTTGCCTTTATGCACACGGCTCGGCACCAGATAGTCACGGGCGCCTTCCGGCGTGGCTTTGGTCAGCATCGGGGTTTCGATATCAAGGAAGCCGTGGCTGTCCATGAAGCGGCGCACAAAGCTGGTGATGCGGGCGCGGGTTTTCAGGCGCTGAGCCATCTCCGGACGACGCAGGTCAAGGTAACGGTACTTCAGGCGCGCTTCTTCGCTGTTGGTTTGGTTGGCATCCAGCGGCAGCGGTTCGGCCCGGTTGATGATGGTCAGCGCGGTCGCCAGCACTTCCACTTCGCCGGTCGCCATCTCTTTGTTGACCTGATTGTCCGGACGGGCGCGCACCACACCGGTCAGTTGGATGCAGAACTCGTTGCGCAATTCGGAAGCCAGAGTGAAGGCCTCCTGACGATCCGGGTCGAAGAACACCTGCACCAGACCTTCGCGGTCACGCATATCAATAAAAATCAGCCCACCCAGATCGCGGCGGCGATTGACCCAGCCGCACAACGTTACTTCCTGGCCCACATGGGACGAATTCAACAGCCCGCAATATTCAGTACGCATTACGATGTCCTTTTACACCGCCGCCGGCGCCCTGTTTCATACGCCAATTGGCGGCGACACAGGGTCTGTGAACCGGTCGGCATGGTTTTTCTGGATTACAGTCCAATGAAAAAAGGGGAGCATTATAAAGGAATTTCCCCACAACGATAAGTACGATGGTAGCGGTCTGCGGGCCGCCCCGCATACTCTTTTTTGCTTTTTGCCGTGCTTTTGCCTGTCGGTTACACAATTGCGGGGTATTATGCTAAAACCCTGTTACATCAGCCGTCATGGCGACCGGCTGTTTCAGGACGTTCACTCGCAGAGAAACCTATCGGGACAAGGATTTATGTATATCGGCTTACCGCAGTGGCAGCACCCCGGCTGGAACCGGCTGGGCCTGCGCGATCTGGCGGATTATGCCCGCCACTTCAACTGCGTGGAGGGAAACACCACCTTTTATGCGCTGCCATCGGCGGAGTCCGTGTTGCGCTGGCGCGATATGACGCATGACGATTTCCGATTCTGCTTCAAGTTTCCTTCCGCCATCAGTCATCAGGCCGGATTGCGCCATTGCCAGCAACAGGTGGCGGAGTTTTTCCGTTGTCTGGAACCCATTCACCACCGGCTGGGACAGTTGTGGCTACAGTTGCCGTCTGCCTTTGGGCCAGACCAGACAGACACGCTGTGGCAGTTTATGGACGCCTTGCCGGCAGGAGGATTCCGTTATGGCGTGGAAGTCCGCCACCCGCTGTTTTTCGCCAAAGGCGATGAAGAACGCCAGCTTAATCAGGGGTTGCACCAGCGCGGACTCAACCGGGTGATCATGGATAGCCGGCCGGTGCATCATGCCGCCCCCACCAGCGACGCGCTGCGGGACGCCCAGCGCAAAAAGCCGAAGGTACCGTTGCATGTGGTGCGCACCGCCGAAGAACCGCTGATCCGGTTTATCGGCAATGAAGATCCGGACGATAACCTGCGCTGGTTCATGCCCTGGCTCGCCAAACTGGCGGAGTGGCAAACGCATTCCCCCTACCTGTTCATCCACACGGCCGGTACGGCCAGCGCGCCGGAACTGGCGCAACGGCTATGGCCGCATCTGAGCGCGGTAATTTCCGGCATGCCGCCCTGCCCGGACTGGCCGCAGCAGTCGTCGCTGTTTTAGGGCGTCATGTTGAAAAACACCGGGCAAACATCGCCGTCGGCTTTTATCACAGTTTCTTATTAATAGCGTTTGATATCCGCCAATTTCACCTACAATATCTTCGCGTTATGCAGGCGACAGGTCGGCGACAGACACGTTATGATAGCGTCTGCCGCTTCTGGTCAGGCAATGGAGTAAAAAATGGTAAGCGCGCTTTATGTGGTGCTCAGCGCATTGTTGTTAGTTAAATTGTCGGTTGATGTGGTGAAACTGCGAATGCAGTACCGGGTGGCCTACGGCGACGGCGGTTTTTACGAGTTGCAAACCGCCATTCGCGTCCACGGCAACGCGGTGGAATACATCCCTATCGGCGGCCTGCTGTTGGTGCTGATGGAGATGAATGGGGCGATGAACGCGATGATTCATCTGTGCGGAATTATGTTGTTGCTCGGGCGGTTATGTCACTACTACGGCCTGCGTCACCGTGAGTTGAACTGGCGGCGCTCCGGTATGGCGGCCACCTATGTTTCATTGCTGCTGATGATTCTGTTCAACCTCTACTACCTGCCCTGGGATCTGGTATTTACCCTGCGTTAATCCCGCCGGGTATCCACGGTAAGGCCTGCTGACTGCGCCTTACCGTCTTTCTCTCATACATCTTTGTCCCATCTTTCTGCTAGAATGCGCCCCTGTTCTTCCCTAGTATGCATTTTCCCTGCTATGTCAAACCGCGATATGCTTTTTTCCGCGCCCATCGCCAACCTGGGCGACTGGACGTTTGATGAACGCGTTGCTGAAGTGTTTCCGGACATGATTCAGCGCTCCGTTCCTGGCTATTCGAATATTATTTCCATGATCGGCATGCTGGCGGAGCGCTTTGTGCAGGCGGACACCCAGGTCTACGATCTCGGTTGTTCGCTGGGCGCCGCCACCTTGTCGATGCGCCGCAATATCCGCGTGCCCGGTTGCCGAATCATCGCCGTCGATAACTCGTCGGCAATGGTGGCCCGCTGCCGTCGCCATATCGAGGCTTTTCGCGCCGATACGCCCGTCGACGTTCGTGAAGCGGACATTCTGGACACCGATATTGAAAACGCCTCGCTGGTGGTGCTCAATTTCACGCTGCAGTTTGTACCGCCAGACAACCGGCTGACCTTGCTAAAACGAATCTGGCAGGGGTTGCGCCCCGGCGGCGCGCTGGTGCTGTCGGAAAAATTCAGTTTTGCCGATGCGCCGATAGGCGAATTGCTGTTCAACATGCATCTGGATTTCAAACGCGCCAACGGGTACAGCGAACTGGAAATCAGCCAGAAACGCAGCATGCTGGAAAACGTCATGCTCACCGACTCGGTGGAAACACACAAAGCGCGGTTGCGCGAAGCCGGCTTCAGCCACAGCGACGTGTGGTTCCAGTGTTTTAACTTCGGTTCCCTGCTGGCGTTGAAAGCGGAGCAAGGTTCATGATCGATTTCGGCAATTTCTATCAGTTGATCGCTAAAGGTCCGCTCAGCCACTGGCTTAATACGCTTCCGGCTCAGATCAGCCAATGGCAGCAGGAATCGCTGCACGGCGAATTCAAACACTGGGTTAATACCGTGGAACACCTGCCGACGCTGACGCCAGAGCAGCTCGATCTGGTCCACGGCGTCACTGCCCGGATGAATACGCCGCCGTCAGCCGGCCAGCAGTCGGGCATTGAGAGTCTGCTGCGTAACCTGATGCCCTGGCGCAAAGGGCCGTTTTCACTCTATGGCGTCGACATCGACACCGAATGGCGTTCCGACTGGAAATGGGATCGGGTGTTCCCGCATCTCAGCCCGTTGCAGGATCGGCTGATTCTGGATGTCGGCTGCGGCAGCGGTTACCACCTATGGCGCATGATCGGCGCCGGCGCTCGTCTGGCGGTCGGCATCGACCCGATGCAACTGTTCCTGTGCCAGTTCGAATCGGTGCGCAAGCTGCTGGGCAACGACCAGCGCGCCCACCTGCTGCCGCTGGGCATTGAACAACTTCCGGCGCTGGCCGCGTTTGATACCGTGTTCTCAATGGGCGTGCTGTATCACCGGCGCTCTCCGCTCGACCATCTGTGGCAACTCAAGAATCAACTGGTTTCCGGCGGGGAACTGGTGCTGGAAACACTGGTGGTGGAAGGCGATGAGCACTGCGTTCTGCTACCGGGCGAGCGTTATGCCCAGATGCGTAACGTCTATTTTCTACCCTCGTCCGCCGCGCTCGCGCGCTGGCTGGAGAAATGCGGTTTTGTCGATATTCGCGTGGTAGACCAGTGCGTCACGACGCTGGAAGAACAACGTCGCACTAGCTGGATGCGCACGGCTTCGCTGGCGGATTTTCTCGACCCGGACGATCGCAGCAAAACCCTTGAAGGCTATCCGGCGCCGTTACGGGCGGTGCTGGTAGCGCGCAAACCCTAAGCGGGAACGACTCATCGCCAATATCAGGGCGGCGCGGCGCATCCGTCGATCGCAGACCAGCGCCGACCGCCGCCCCAATCATCCTTAATACGGACCATCAGTTGCGGTTTTTAACGATCAGCTCGATGGCCGCATCCTCGGTCATATCGGTATTTTGGATCTCGACGTTGATATCCTGATTGTTGGTTTCATTAAAAAGCGTCGTATTGCCGACGGTCTGGAAATCGCCGGTTATCGCATCTCCCCTTTCCACTTCATAAATGTCCAGCAACTTAGCGACGATAAATCCGTCTTCCGGATCGCGGATAACGATGAAACCAATGCGATGCTCATGATGCACAACGATTCCACGCATAACAGGATTCCTTTTGGCTGTTGGGATAACAGGCAGCATATCACCGGCTCAGGGCGATAAAAGATAAACGTATAACAATTCAACACATTTTCTGGGCGTGATCACATTCAGTCCGGTAATAACCGCGACGTACAGCAACTGACGTATAACAACTATAGCGTACAGTGAGTGATGAAGCGGTCGTTCGACCGCCGTTACCATGTGACTAGTCCTGATATAGGTTGACAGTTGTTTGCCCG
>JAAIGE0100396879.1_pt1 | contig 130760 bp, 120 predicted proteins | sample 6487951 | NCBI WGS metagenome assembly JAAIGE01 (sample SAMN13974128, study PRJNA590717) | phyllosphere metagenome | biome: tomato field; feature: multiple bacterial spot infested tomato fields; material: tomato leaves; isolation source: leaves from tomato fields | host: Solanum lycopersicum ...
CTCGTGGGTAAAAATGTCAGCGAGGCGGTAGAGCGACTGGCTCCGTCAATGGGCAAGCCGAGATATATAACCCGATCGATCAGCAACCCGGAGTATACCTTTTATGAATGGGTGAGCAATGAAGGGTACTATGATAGTGTGCAGCCTGCTGGTACCTATACAGACACCTCCAGAGGTTACGTACAGCACGTAGAAACTTACACGACGAAGCGTAAATATACCGCTTGTTCAGTCAATATGACTGTTAACTCCAAAGGCATCATCGAATATTACGAAACCAAGGGCTGTGGTTTCATGGGGATGGGCAACACGGGATGGCTTCATAAGTGGGGGATCAACTAAGCGTGCACAATGGCTATATCGGGTGTTGAATGCCTCTTCATGAGAAACGATTCGGCACATCCCCAGAAACGATGCCTTTCAACAAGTAAAAGGCATCGCACTGTACTCAATAGGTTCTGAAGGCACGCACGACATCACCTTTGAATTCAACATACAGTCTGTTGATCTTGACCTTTTTTCCTGGGGCATTGCTGCCAGAGAGTGTGCCGGCATCATTCATGATCTCTTGGGCATCACCTACCTGATTCTGGCTCGAAATGATGGTACTGGCAGAGCTTTGAGCCCCATAGCGGGTGGTGTACTTGTAAGCCATGTCCGTAAGCTTGCCCAGTTGCGACTCGCTGCGATCATAAAGCCATTCCGAGGTATCGTTGCCCAAGTTGTCACTCACATCTGAAGGTGAGCCAAACTTTTCGCGAATCTGCTGTTTTGTTGACTTGCCAATAATAATATTGCCTTTGATAAATTCAGGTGCGTACTTTGCCTCGCCGGTCAAAGAATCCAGTCCGGCAAATGAACCCTCGGTTGAACATGCAGTCAAGGCCACCATTAACATTCCTGCAGCCGCCAAACCTTTAAGTTTTGCCAGTTGGCAATAAGTACCCATGGTTGCTACCTCTGAGAGTAAGAATTTATTCTTTGCACGAGAATTTCGGTAGTCTGAAAACTGACAGCTACCTGAAGATGTGCAATTGCTACTGAAAATTCGCTTATTGAGGTAGCTTAGTGGAGCGGTACAAGAACCTCCTATAGTACAGATGTGCTATTGAGGGTTCGGGGGAATTTGAGTGTTTTCGGTTCAGGTTGTTTAGATCTGCTTGCAACAGCAACAGTGTATAGCCATAGCACCTTGAGCCGATGCTCGATCACACCTGCCAGCGGCAATGAGAGTGCCTTGATACAGCTGCCGGAACTCTTTAGCAAAGCCATGTGTAGTGGTCTAATGAAACCGGACACCCATTTAGGCGAGAATGCTCGCCACAGAGAGGTGTCTGATGACCAAGCAACGTCGTACCTTTACCCCTGAGTTCAAGCGTGAAGCTGCCTGCCTGGTGCTCGACCAAGGCTACAGTCATGCCGAAGCAGCCCGCTCGCTCGGCTTGGTCGAGTCGGCCCTGCGCCGTTGGGTTAATCAGCTTCAACAGGAGCACGGCGGCATTACGCCGACCAGCAAGGCGTTGACGCCAGAGCAACAAAAAATCCAAGAGCTGGAAGCTCGAATCACTCGCCTTGAACGCGAGAAGTCGATACTAAAAAAGGCTACCGCGCTCTTGATGTCGGAAGATCTCGAGCGTACTCGCTGATCCGCAAGCTCAGCGCCCATGAGCCCGTTGATTGTTTGTGCGAAGTGTTCGAAGTCACTCGCTCAAGTTACTACGCACATCGTCATAGAAGGCGAACTCCGGACGTTGAGCGACTGCGGTTGCGCAGTCGAGTGAATGAGTTGTTCACGCGAGGGCGAAGTGCGCCCGGCAGCCGTAGCATCAAGGCAACGATGCAAGAAGAAGGTGAGCAAATCGGGCGGTTCAAGGTGCGCAGCCTGATGCGTGAGCTGGCGTTGGTCAGCAAGCAGCCAGGATCACATGCGTACAAAAAGGCCACAGTGGAGCGGCCAGATATTCCGAATATCTTGAACCGAGCGTTTGATGTCGAAGCGCCAAATCAGGTCTGGTGTGGCGACATCACTTACGTTTGGGCGCAGGGCAAATGGCACTATCTGGCAGTTGTCCTGGATCTCTATGCACGCAGAGTGGTGGGCTGGGCCTTATCAGAAAAGCCGGACATTTCGTAGCTTGAAATCAGAATGGATACCGACCACGGGCTAGCAAGCTCAGCGAGACATTAGCCAGTACCTGATGAACCACTACAACTGGATCCGACCCCATCAATTCAACGATGGACTGGCTCCGGTGAAAGCTGAAGAAAAAATCAAAGCCGTGTCCGGAATCAGTTGACCACTACACTAATCCACGTTCCTGCTTTCCTCGGTATGACCGCTCTCAGCCGATGCTGGCGCAGGATTTTGGGCTTCAAGCCGAATAGCAGCCAGCGGTGAGGGCACCACGACCGCCCAGAAAGGGACTGCATAAGCGAAGGTAACCTTCGCTTCCAGTGTCACCGGCTTGCTAGGTCGCTCTGCGCGCTGCATCGCAACATTTAGTCTGTGCCCTATGGCTCTGCGGGCCACAGAATTGATTTCCACACCTGCTAATGTGAGCAGGATCTGTGTGTACGCCAACCGATGGAAATCATCAGGACAGCTTGGGTGGCGGAACATCGGTTCAAAGCAATATTCGATTAGCTGCAGCATCACACCAAGATTGCAGCGCACCTGTAAGAACATCAGACAGACAAAATCAGTTATGACGGGTACGGCACTATCAAGTGTGAGATTCGGCTCGGCCAGATAGCTGCGCAACCGGTTTATACCTATGTTTGCAAACGCCTCACCCTGATCCATCATGGAGATAAGGTCTGCAGCTTGGATCGAGACGAAGCTGCGCCTGGCCATCACCAGTTGAACAATTGCCCGGGAGTACTCGGCACGCAACAAGCGCCCTGAAATCAGCTCATTCGTCAGTAGCAGTTGAGGAGATGCTCCTTTGATCTCCAGAAACCCTGAAATGGCTCGGAGGCGGGCATCTAACGACAGCAGGCCACCGCCATATTCCAGGCAAACAAGTAGGGATGCGTACTCTCCGTCACCCAGAATGTCTTTGAGCGTATGCATCTGTGCCGGTAGTGAGGGTGGGCCGTATGCCGGTACCACCTCACAATACTCATCAATAGCGGCACAGATTGAGTCGAGAAAAGCACGCTCCCGACGCCAATTTTCCTCTGTCTGCTCCTGCATGCCGAGCTGCCCATCGTGTGAGAAGAGCGTCCCTCCCTTGCGAAAGCGCGATGACGACTCGATCTTCGTTTCGATCGCCTGCTTGGTGGCAGTAGCTATATAAAGCGTTGGGATGTGCTCCAATACATCAAGCATTCCCAACGTCGCAAGCTCCACCAACATAGAGAGATCGACAACCCATGGGAGATCACGGGCAGCGTCCACGGAGAATGAATCGTGGGTCTGGCCCACGCCCATCGAGATCTCCAGCAAAGGCCCCTCATCGGGCCAGCCTCTGATGAGATCGATCACATCCACACCCAGCATCCGCGCGATCAGTTCAAGCGTGGCCATGTGCTGGCCATATAGCCCGATTGTGTTCAGACCCTGTGCTTTTTTTCGTTCGATTTGCTCGATGAAGAAGGAGATATCCAGCTCGCCATCCTCACGCGTGGGGATGGTCATGGCGACTAAATTTTTGCTCGGAACGACCGCGCTTGATACCTGCCCATATGATAGGTCGAGCAAACGCCGGTGTATGGTGACTATTCGCTTAACCTTGAGTGTCTGCTCTCCTATCAAACTGCGGATCGATGTGGTTTCGCCAACTTTGAGACCAATAAGCGCGACAGCCTGTGCTGAGTCCGCAGGGATGAACTCCGCGGTCGGCGGGAGCGGTGGGTCGATGTCAAAATCTATTGAAACGTAACCACTGACGCCGTTGCCGTCTTCGAGTTCGACTGTCGTCCCACTAGCGACCTCAACTGGGTCGGTGAGGAAAGCATCCACCGTGTCGGATGCCATCACCATCAGTGAAATGTGACCGGCAGCAGCCTCAAGATTGCCCAAGCTAACTCGCATGGTTCGGTAGATGCGAGCGATGCCTCGATCAGGCATCCCCCGACTGATCTCTGCGTTAGCAAGTTTCAATTGATCCTGAGCGGAGCCTTCGAGAAAGACAGGAAGCGTGGCTATGCACGCGTCCATCTGCTCGGAGTTTATGTTGGCTAGAACCTGGATCAGCAACAACCATGCACTGGCATCAAGAGGGGTCTCAGAAGCAATCATCTCTGCGATTTCACGCATCCTGGGCCAATCACCGGCGTTACCGTAAACGTTCAAAGCCACGTTTCGCACATCTGCAGACTGGCGCCATTCACCAGGAAGCGACTCCAGCAGATCCCGAACCTTCGCACGCTGATCAGTTAGGGCGTAGGCGTGAAGCAAATCAACATGCAGTGGAGTGAACGAGTCGCGAGGAAGCACGCGTTCCAGCATTGCGATAGCGTCATCGTGACGCCGTGCATGGAGCATCCATTGCGATGCCATGGATAGCTCCAGCAAATCGGAGCTTTGTGGTGCAAGTTCGGCTACACGATTCTCGAATGCCTGGCGGACTGCTTCGTTATCGATAAAGGCCCGAGCAGCGAAAACCCCATCAGTAATATTGCTGTTCTGGGGAGTAACACCTAGCTGCGAAAGCTTCTGCTGAACTGCATCATTGCGTTGCTGACGCAGCAACAATTCCCAGTGCATGTGGCGGAGTATCCGCAGCACTTTCGCCGACTCATCCGTAACAGGCCGCTCCACCTGAACGCCGTAGGCAGCCTCAAGCATTACCTCTTTACCAGCGACCAAGCACGCCTGGCCAAATATAATCAGCGCATCATCCGCAAGCTGCTCAAGGCTACCGGAGAAACGATCGACAGCCTCACTTTCACGATTCGAATCGCAAAGGGCCTCAAGTTCCACTCGTGCCGAGGTTTCATGTTCTGGGACGCCTCGCTGTCTTCCTTGCTCGATCATGTCTAACGCCTGATCCGGCTGCCCCAATAGCAGATACGCATAGGCGAGGTGGAACACGACGTCAGTCTTTGTCCTGGGGCTTTGCTCGGCCCATAGCGCAGCCTCACGATCCTCAAACTTGGACATGGCATCCATGATGAGCTCGCGTCGATCCTGAGGCTGAGATCGCGTGTTCACGTGGAACGGGTTGTCCGTAGCGAGTCGAAGGGCAAAACGCAGATAGTTTTCAACGATGAAAATGGAACTGTCAGGCTGCTCCAAAGCTATCTTGATAGCGTTGACGGCACCAAGATCGTCCCCGGCGCCAGCCCTGGAACTGGCCACCATCTGCCAGGCCCCGGACTTATTGCGAAAGGCTTCGGGGATCTCGTCTTCAGTTAGCTGTTCTCTATTGAGGACTCTCGCGTTGGTGTAAGCGATCCATACCGAATACGACTCCGGGAAGCGAGCCTGTGCCGCCTGGCCAACCTGAAGAGCAGCCTGCACGTCATTTTTAAGCATGTGAGCCCGGACATGACCCGCAGCAATGCGCTCATCGTCGGCGTAGAGGTTTGCGGCTGTCTCAAGATCTGTCGAGGCGGTCTCATCGTCCCCAAGATGCCAGAAGCACATTCCGCGAAGGAAATGCCAACGGGCTTTCTGGTGGATATCAAACGTTCCCAGCTCATCTTCGAGGAGCTCCAGCTGAGTTAAGGCATCCTTGTACCGGCGATCGTTGTGCAGCGTGCTGATGCGGTCGAGCTGGCGCGTAGCAAATGTAGTTTCCGACCCTTGGATTGCGATGGGGAGGTCATCAGTCAGCAGTGTGCTGCCGGCAGCGCGGCCAACGGATAGGAGGGGAGCGAGGTATTCCGCCAGCGGGGTAAGCTCTGATGCGCGTTCTTGGCTGACAGAAATCGTGCCCATTTGGCAGGCGCGTACACTGTCACGTATCAGCTTGGCCGTATGAAATTCCTTGGCAAGCTCGCCTAGATGGGCTGAAGCAGAAGAAAGATCGATTTCTCCGGCCGTGCCATTGAGCTCAGCACACACAGACAGCAACTGCGCCCACACTGCGCCGCTGTCCCGGCTTGGTAATGCCTGAGCGATAAATTGCTTTTGGTATCCGGCTTCCTGGGTACGATCCGAGTCTAGGTCGTGGGGCACGAACTTCAGGTGTAACGCGAACTGGCGCAGGTCTTCGTCGCTAACCGCCGCCTCATTATATTGTTCAGCTGCAGCCTTGATGGCGGCGTAAGCAGTTCGGTTCCGAGCATTACTCAGCCCCTCTGACTGCACACGGACGTGCCAAGATTCATGCGAAATCGACGCCAAGGCCAGCCTGACAACCTCGACCGCGCCTTCCATGGATGACGAGCTGGACACGTGATAGACGATCAGATTGTCGTCCAGTCCGCGTTGAAAAGTTGGTTTGATGAAGTCGAGCCACGCAAGCCCTACGGCCTCAGTAAAAACGTCGTTGGCAGTCGCCTTGAGTGACCGCTTCATCTGCATTCTGATGGTCGCTTTTTGCCCAGTGCTCGGCGAAGCAGCGTAGACAACCAGGTCGTCAGTGTTGTGGTCAAACCCTCGACCTTGGAACAGCAACCCTACGATGACAAATCCTTCGCGTAACCCCGCACACGGGATGCCCAGGCACATAGCGAGCAGCCGCACCGCCTGCACGCGCTGCTCGAATGCACCACCGCGCCCACCCGTTGAAATAGGACTTGCGACCTTCTTCTGCTGGGGTTTGGGGTTAGGAGTGGGAGCTTTCTGTCCCTTTGCCTTTGGAGGCCTTGCCATACCTGGCTCGCACAACTGAGATACGACCCATCTTATCGATCATTTAACGTCGTGCGTAGCTTTTCCTAGAGGTCATAGAGACTCAAGTGTAGGGCAGGGGGCTTGTTTATTCAGGCAAGCGGAGCGCGCAGGCGTGAGGATGGAAGCCCGCAGGGTCAAGACGACCGCCTCTCGGGAGGCTTGATTCACGACAGCTGAGCTCGGAGAGCCACGCCCTACAAGCCCTCGCCAGTCGTTTACCGCATTCGACTTGGTGTTGATGGAGAGCATCCGGCACATAGCTCTGGATACCATCGTTGGTCGGGAAGCACCGATGGCAGCGGCTCGTTGGGGTCTAAGGCGTACCATTGGAGGTAACGCTCCAAGTGGACGGAGAACTCTTGTGAAAGCTCCATCATTGTTGTGGGCACCAAACCATTGTCGAAAACCCAGACACCATCCAGGTTCTTTTGAAACTGGCTCAGTGACTGGGCGTGGGAGATTCTTATGGCGGAGAACCGGGCAATCGCCATGTAGAACAGGATCTGCTCCGGCCGTAATACCGGAACAGCACCGTCAGCGATCTGTAGAAATGCCCAATCCAGCTCGTGGGCCTCAAGGGTGATTAAAGGCCGGCTCTTCGCCAAGGTATGGAGGAAGTCATTTGGAGTGTTCTGTGCGGGGTTGACTCCTGGCGGGATGCTTGATGATCCATCCGGTACTGGGTTTGTAGCGGCGTTTTCCGAGATGTCGCTCTCCAAAATGTCGTTCTCGGAAATATAGAAAGCAAAGAAATCCTTCACGACCTTTGCACAGCGACGCACATCCGGGCGGCTTGGTGGGTTCGCAGCGCCCGTACTATCAATTTGTCGGTAAAAGAGATTCCAGTGGTCATTGATCGGTCGATCTCGGAAAGCCTGTTCCTTTGACCATGCATATTTTTGGTGTGGCGCTGTTGCATACCACGCGATAGGCGGATGACACAGAAACTGCAGGAAATTGGGTGTTTTCCAGTCCATTAATGAGATGCCGGTTTTAAAGCTCCAATTCAGCACCTGCTCGAGGACTCGGCAGGTCTGGGTATAGAGAGCTTTAGCCTTACCTTGGGGGCCACCGATGGGACGAATATTCGAGAAAATGCGAGCAATACAAGATGCTTAGGTAGGCCTGGCATGCTGGATCGACCTGGTCGAGTCTACGTCGAACGTCTAGGTTTTCGGACACGTCGGAGGAACCAACCGGTTTCCAATCTTCCGACCTGATCGGTGACTTGTAGTGTTCACTAAGCAAGTGATGAGGATTCGACCGGACTTCGCAGGTTTGTGAAACAGGAGATGAGAGAATGGCTGAGAAGTGGGTGGTGGTAACGTTGATTTCGCGGGATTTCGGGGGTTCATGGAATCCAGTGCGTAGGTTACTGGAAACGGACAGCCGTGCTGTACATTTTTTTAAATCGGTGAGCACATCATAACTTATTGTATTTAATGCTTTTTTTTATTGAGAATCAAATTTCGATGTTTTTTTGGAGCCAAAAAACCATATGTTTATGAAACGACCTTTAATAAAATCAATAGGTTACATATCTGTGGTTTTTTAGACAAGTGGTGCTGGTCGGGCCAAGCATCCTGCCTAGGCTTAAGGGAGGGTAACTCTCGAAGGTAGGCATCATGTTGAGCATCGGCGCCTTTGTCCACACGACCCGCAGCGCGGATCTGTGCTACGTCATGAGATCTAACTCCAAAAAAGACGAGCTCCGTATCTGCCGTCTATTGGACGGCCATGCGTGCTGGTTACCCTCAAAGCACGTCATTGCTGAAGTGCGGCCTGCAGATCGTTTTCGTGAGCATGTACGAGGAGTTATTGATCAAGAGAAAGCGCCAGGCGGCGAGAAAAAACCAGCGTTCTCAAACTTCGCAGAGTATTTGACTGAGTATGTCGAATGCGCGCTCAGAAATGGTTCTATATATGCATTAGATGGTGTATTGAATTTCTTGGTCATCGTTCTTAGTGAGCAAGATAACGGAGAGTACGGGCGTTCGTTCGACGTATTTTTTCAGGACGTTAGCTGGTTTTGCTATCAGCTTGGTATGGATAGCCCATCAGAATCGCTTGTAAAGAGTCGGTTGATAAGCATCAGCAATAAATCGGTTCGTGCTTCAGACACAGGGTCTGCTACCGATGAAGTATAAACCTAACACTCTTGTTGCCTTGAGAGATAGGCCAGGAATGTTCATGGTTCAAAAATTTGATGCTCTGAAAAATGTTCTGATAGTTATGAATTCTGCAACAGGTAATGTTGTTGAAACCTTTGAAGAGAATGTGGCGACCGCTTCAGAAGAGGCTCTAAATAAACTACGGGACGAAACTCTGGCCGCGCTTCCAGTTTTTGAAGGGGACGTGGTGGATGAGTCGCCATATACTGCGGCGGAAATTGTATTTGCAAAAAATCGCCAGGAAGTATTTGACGAGTGGATGGCCGGTAGGAAAGGTGTGGAGTATGTCAAGGCTGAGCTTGAAATTGAAATATCGATGATTAGAAGGTTAAAGGATAAGTACATTGTTATAGGTGATTGGAGAGCTTTCGTTCCTGGCAAGTCAGGTCGCAAGAAGGGGGATACTAAGTTTTCAACTTATGTAGAAGAGTTGATTGTGTCAACGGCCGACGCAGAGTACACAGGCCCAGGGGCGAATGAAGAGCGGGTAATTGATTCTATTATTTCAACTCTAGGGAGAGCGAATTCTCCATCAAGAACCACCTTGCGCAGGCGATTGCGCAAAATTATCGATGACCGTGAACGAATCAGGGTTAAAGAAGGAGAAGAAGCAAAGCAGGATAAATGTGGAAGTTTTCCGTTTGGGCTGAAAGTAACCGGGCCTCTTGAGGTGGTTGAGGCTGACGGAAGTCCTTTGGATATGCACGCAAGATGCAGGCAAACGGGTATGCTGCTTGGCCGACCTTATCTCATGCTTATAAAAGATAAATGGAGTAGATCCTGTCTCGGATTTGCTTTGTATTTTGGGGCGCCAAGTAGATGGACGTTAGCACAAGCCTTAGACATGGCGATCAAGCCAAAAGAAGATCTAATCAGAGCCTTGGGCCTGGATGAGAATCTTTATAGATGGATCCAGTATGGGCGCTTTTCTGCACTTATGGTTGATGGAGGGTCAGACCTCAACGCCAAAACGGTCAAGGCCGCTTGTGAGCTCCACAATGTGAAGCATATGCGAAGAAAGCGGAAGCAAAGTGGTGGATCGATCGAGAGAGGGCTCGGCATAATAAATCGTTATTTCATACAGACCTTAGAAGGGGCTGTGCCACCTTCAGGGAAAAAGCCGCGCGGGAAAAAAATTGAAAAAACCGCAATATATTTTCTTGATCAAATATTTAAGATGGTGGTAATTGAAATTTGTCGGAGGCACGAAAAATTTGGATACGATGGGAAGACGTCTAACGAGCTATGGCTTAGCCAATTTGGCGAACATGATGGAGAAATTCGGACACCTCCGAGATTTGAAGATCCGTTAGATTTTATAATCGGTATGTATCATGAGCACCGGGTAAAAGTCCGCAAAGATGCTATAATTATTCATGGAGGCCTACGTTATCACCCTGGGCCTTACTACGGGCTAGCTGGAGCGCACGTAAGGGTTAAAGTTGATTATTCAGATATTGATCGAGCATGGGTTCTGCATAACGAAAAATGGATACCCATTGAGCGCCTTGGGCCAGATTTGGACGACCTCAGACCCTTCGAAGGTGTTCCTCCTTCTAGTAAATGGGGCCCCATATCCATGCTTGCATGGAAAGCTAAGCTCTATAAGCAACCTAAAGCAGGGGAGTTGACTCTGGCAGGTGAACAAATCCATCTCGGTCAGCAAGACTACAAGAAAGCGTTACAAAAGGAAGCTCTGGATCGAGCTCGTAATGCTGCAAACGCTAAGCAAAGTGAAATGGTTGGGCCTTTTGCTAACGCTACACCTAAAATCTCTAACACACAACCAAAGAACGATCCTGTTATCGACGCTACGGATGTGAAACCGCTAGAAGGATTTGATCTATGACAACTGACCATGATCGCCTCCTTGAGCAATCAGCTAAAGAGCGCATGACCTCCTGCATGCGTGAGATTTTTATAATGCGTCCAGAAGCCATGATCGCAATGGATAGCTATAAGAAGCTTCTTGCTCTTCCCCGACTCACTGACAATCCGGGGATGTCAATCACAGCAAGATCTGGTCAGGGCAAGAGTACACTTGGTGCAGTTATGGCACAACAGAGCTGTGCGCCGAACTCAGGCTGGGCAAGGAAAGCTATTTACATCGACTTGGTTCGTAATTCTGCTAATTTGAATCTGACTAAGTTGATACAAATGCAGATAGGGATCCAATTCGGCGAGCGCAAGAAACCGCTCACGCTTAGCTACCACGATATCGCGAAGGGGCAGAGGCTGATTCGAGAAAATAATGTAGGCGGAGTTGTGCTGGATGAAGCTCAGCTTCTCTATAAGGGGTTCACCGCCCGCGGTCGTGAGCTCAACTTCTCAGCAGTTAAAGGGTTTGCTGGCCCGTACTGGGGGTTAAATTTTTGCTTGCTTGCAGACCAGAAAAACCTCGACCTAATTCTCGATGCGGATGATACGATTAACAGTCGTTTTAGTTTGCGCTCAGCAACTCTTTCCGACCTGAAGTGCAATCACTCATTTATCGCCTTTGTAAAAGGTTTTGTAGCGAAAATGCCACTCCGACAAGAATCCATCATCGATAATGCTTTCTGTGAGAAGCTTTTGAAGTTGTCTGCCATAACGGTTACACTTGATGATATTAAGGTGATATATTCTCCGTTGAGGTCTGTTGTCACGATTCTCAAGGAGGCATCTCGCATGGCAATCGAGTCCGGCCTCGAGTATATAGATATTCAGAGCCTGGAAATGGCCAATGTCGTTCTGAAGAGTCAAATGGATACGAAGTCTTACCTGGATCGCTATACTGTAGTTCAATAGTCTCGTTTAAGCGGTGTGGTGTTTCATTATGCTGAAGAATTTAAGCGTGCTTACTGATTTCCAGTGGTCGAATTTGTCGGGAAACGAAGCTGTTCTTTCCGAACTGGTAAGCTCTATTTGCAACAGTACACCCGTTGAAAATGATGATGGCCACTCCTCGCTATATTTGATTGGCGGGGTGCTGGGCTCGGGGTTGTCTGCGCTATCCTATCAACTCGAAAATCAGTTGACGTCTCGGCGGCAGAAGGTTTTATCAATCGAACGTCACCCACAGAAATCAGTTACCTTATTTTCGTCGGATCTTGCATATTCACTGAAACTTCCCGCAGAAGTTTCCGAAGAGATTAGGCAGCATAGGGCTAAATCAGCTCTTGATGAGGCCTACTGGCATTTGCTTTCCGATAGAAGCTACGACGTGATAATTATTCGTGATGCGCACGAGTGGGTCTTGCCAAAACTCATGTCATCATCTCAATCTTTATTGGCAATGCAGGAGCTTGTTGCTCGCTGCCCGACTATTCCAGTAGTTATATTTACGGAGCAAGCTACCGTGCTGGAAATTAAGCGCGCTATTTCTCTGGCTAATAAGATGGTGCGCACATTTGAGCTGTCCCCGATGAAAAATAATCGCAATTTTCAAAATTTCATTCGGGATGTGCGGGGCAAGTTGCTATTAGGTGCTGACCAAGGCTTGGAGTTGTCACAGCAAGAGATAGAATCAATTCATTTCAAATCTAAGGGTTTTATTGGTTGTGCATCCAGGTTGGTGCATTTATCTTTGGCAGACGCTGGTGTTTTGGATTTTCATGAGGCTGATAATTTGGAGCATGGGCAGCTATTCCCTGTTAACGGTGAATCGTTTTCTTCGTGGATGGGAAGAATGTCCGTCGAGGTGCTGAGCAGCTCAGAGCTAAACGCTTATGAAATTTTTTCACACCAATGCGCTCGTTTGTCGGTAGACCCCGACTCGTTGCATGAGCTTCTGGCTATACGTAGCTGCTTTGGCGATCGTTATGAGGATATTTTTAAGGACTTCAGGTTTTCCATTGATGCCTATCTCCCATTTCATCAGAGCACTAACTACTGCCCAGAGTGTCTGAAAAATGATATCAAGGAAGTTGATTTGCCGGCTTGGCGTTCTGCTTGGCGCCAGCTCGGCATGTGTATTTGCTGTGATCATGACTTTCCGGTGATGTTGGTCAGCCTTTCTACGCCTCACTACTCACCCTTGGACAAGGCATGGCGTGCGTACACTGAGTATGTGAGTAGCCCAAGCTCTCGGTTGCTTGTCAGCTTTCCTCTCACCAGTAATGGTGAGCAGGGCATCGCGGATAATAAAATGCTTCTGAGGATCACTGCTAGGGTTCAGAACTGGATACTAGAAGATACCCCACTGATCCAGACTCAAAAGCCGTCTAAGGCCGTTCTGGAGTTTTTACTCGGCATGTGGCTTTGTGATCCTGCCTGGCGAACTGCTCCAGGATTTGCCTGTTCATTCTTCTTTCCTGAGCGTAAGGGCAACAGCGCTAATCTCACTCCAGATACGTCTTTCGCAGATGCACCTCCTCATTACACCTGGGCAACTCCACGTCAGATAGCGGTTGCATATTGGATGCTCGGAGTGGCTTTCAATGTAATCTCTTTCAGTGAAGCTCAGACGATACGTGACGTATGCCGGCCATATTCTCTACCGTTTCCGGTTGATCGCGATGAGATCAGGCGCGTGGGGCTTGGTGTACACGCTCGACGAGTGAGGGAGGAACTGACTGCATTGGCATATCGTACTCTCGATGCTGAGGAATTGGAGCAGGTCGTTTGGGCATTGAAGTAGTTAAGAATGAGCGCTTCCTGCCTTATTGAAGGCTATCTACTGATGATGCCAACTTCTAATGTTCACGAAGACAATAGACGCTTATGGAAGGCAATTATCTATATATATGGGGTTGGCGAATATTAAACATTTATTGAAAATTGACATGCTGAGCAAAGCGCTCTCGATCGTTCGATTAAATCCGATTTATTGCCAGTTGAAGCGGCGGATGACCTGCGACGTCGAATGGGTGATCGTTACCGGTTCAGTAAAAAATCGAATCCGTGATTGATCGCTTCATGAGCGGATTTCACCAGAAAATCGCCCATGCTCGCGCATTCATAAAATCGGACTGGCGGTAGCTTGTTTCCCAAGCTTCATGCCTGATTTTTTACTTAACCTATTGATTTTTGGGGGTTTATCTTTCGTAAATTTTATTTGACAGGCGCCCCAGCGTTTCTGTTTCGACATGGCATTTGGGCTACACTAGATCAAAGGTATAGTCGAACGGAAAGGTTTTTATCATGGCGCGCTCCCATCCTCTCATCGAGGCCCGGCGGTTAGAATACGAGTTTGAAAAGGTCTTCCGAGGACTCGAGGAACGAAGGAAGGAGCCTGAATATGCTCAGGATCTTGAGTTCTTTAGAAGATTTGAGGATCTTAAAATCAAATATGGCTATTCTTATAGCGAGATTGCTGACTTGCTTTTGAGGCGATATGTAGGATCAATTGACATGCTGTCAAGTGGTCTGACAGCAGTAAATACTAGAGCCCTAAAGGAATTGGTTGATATATGCACTCAGGCTGTTGATGAGGGCAGCGCGGTTGATATAAGGCAGAAGCCTGATTCCGTCCAGTATTCAATGCGCCCTGCAGCCGAGCACCTTGAGTCTTAAATTTAAAGGGTGAAACGAATGGATCGTATTGAAGAGCTCCTCTCTATCACGAACCGAATTACAAAGGAATACGAGGTTTTACTACCTCTGCTGCGTGATCCCGAGGTATCAAAAGCGGTCTCTTTTTTAGCTGAACTGGATTCACTTTCCGAGACCTACGAGTTCACTGCTATTGATATAGTCCGGCTTATAGATCCAGGCCGTGCAGAAACAATGCAAGCTATCGCCAGCACGAAGGCTAAATGAGTCTTGCTGATTCACTTCCTCCAATACTCCATCACAGACGTCAGCGCCAACCCCAGCCTAGTCGCTGCCTGCTGAGGCGAAAGACCCTCAGCCTTGAGAGCGAGAACTGCCTTCTCGTTATCAGCGTTCAACGGCCGACCACGGGATCTCTTCACCAGAGCACCAGTGTCGTCGAATTGCTCCTGGATCAACTCCATTCCGCCGGCGGTCTCGAAGTCAGCGAGCTTGGCCATCGACACCCCAATCCGCACACGAGCGACGACTCCTTCTCGCTGCGCCACACAAAGCGCCATCAGAGAGATTGCATCTAGACCTAGGGATTCTGCGAGCGCGTCGAACTGCTCGAGAGTGATGCTCGTCTGAGCGTTCTCGAGCTCAGCGACTTTGCGGCGGTGCGTGGCATCCGAGAGATCGGCGTACCGGGCGCCACGAACGAGACGGAGTGCGCGCAGCACCCCTGCGAAAGCGGTTCTGAGATCCATGACTTGCTCAAAAGTCAGGATATAGCCACATCCAGGCTTTACGAATAAACGTCAAAACAGTGTATTATTCGTAGTCGTCGAGGCTCACGGAGCTGGCATCGAGGTGAGAGAAGGGTGGTAGGACGCCACTGCGTCTTCTCTGCAGGAGCACCAACCAAGGGCTTTTTAGGTGGATACCTCAGAAATTGAGCTGCTTCAGGAAGCGGCCGTTTGGCGCGAAGGCGCCAGCGGAGAATTGGATCAGCTTGTTGAGATGGTGCAAGAGCGCTACCCGGGAAAGGCCTACTGCCTCGTCCGTGAGTGGACGCTGTTTCGAGCGGCGCTGACCGAGCCCGAGCTGGCAAAGGTGGCAGCCGCGGGGCATCTCCCGCTGTTCCTTTTCGCCCACCACGTGGTTCTGGACAGTGCAGGGCGGTTTGAGCCTGGTCACTGGGTACGCTCCAGCATTGGTGTAGCACTGGTAGATGGTCATTTCTTCGAAACGAGGAACACTGTCTACGTTTTGGTGGGCAAAGGTGCGGAGCAGACTGCTTCGCTCAAGACAATTTTTTCCTTTTATTGACGTTGACGAGCCCTAGCTCGCGGTTGAGTTATCCGACTGATGTTTAGAACCAGTACCACTGAGCTTGCAGGTGTTCCAGGTATGTTTGGTGATGGCCTAGCACACTGGCATGGTGTGTCGAGAGCGCTGTCGACGCATTGGTACCACGTCAGCGTAAGGCGTTGGGTTGAAGGAAGGTTCGTGCGAGGCGAGGAGATGCTTAACGATGAGCCCCGCTTGCACGAAATGCTGAAAGCACAGAATGAGCATTTCATCGTTGATGATGTCCAGGTCGTCACCCCTGGAAGGCTGAACGGTGGTGAGCATTGGCGTATGGAGCGGCTGAATTGTCTTTCGCTTGGTTTCGACAAGAGTGACTGCGCTGTGTGTCTTCTCGAGGTCGAGAGTGGGAAGGTCTACAACGACTCCTTCGACGCTAATTTCGATCCAGCCTCCCTCACTAAGGTCAGGGAGCTCTATCGAGCGCCAGTCTGATCGGGTCTAGACCTCCCAATCTAATGCATGTCCTTAGCAAGGAGCTTTTCTTTGGCTGCCTCTAATACGTATGCCGTCGACCTGCACAGCCGGCGGTACTCAGACTTTGATCTCTTGCGAATCGCTCGTGCCGTGGGCCAGGGGTACCCGCTGCCCGTGACTGCGTTCCTGGTAAATGTCCAGATCATGGCCTGCAGCGCTGTAGGCGTAGTTTTCGGCCATGTGCATGCCGCCAGCCCGATCGGACGATTCGCCGATGGTCATTACCTTCGCACGTCTGACATCCAAAGCCTTCAGAAAGAAGGGCGGTTTTGGGTTGCGACCACGCTGAACTCAAGGTACGTCCTTGCTTCGTTCAGAAGGGGCGGTGGCCGGGCAGGGCTGCAGGAATTTCTGAAGGTCGGGTCAAAGGGGTTCTTTGTGAGCCCTAATCGCTTGCACTGAAAGATTGTTTTATAAAAAGCGGCTTCCTGAGGATGCCGCTGATGCTATTTCTTTGCCTTTTTTCAGGCGCTGGAAATTCTTCTGACAGGAGTTACAAGTCGTGGCAATTGCTGATTACATCAAGGTCTCTGGAAAGCTAGAGGATATTCGAGTCTTCGAGCACAAAGTAGCAAATGTTCGAGTGATCATGAAAATTGATGGTGTCCTCATTCCGAATACTGACATTCCAATTAAGCTTTACGAAGAGATTGAGGCGGGCAAACACTACGATTTTTACTGTGTTTACAAAAAATCTAGGAATAAGCTGAAGAATACCGGCGTGGTTTATGCGTTCAGAGAAGAGGGTGGACGGATCCGTAGCCTGACGAAGCTTCGCTTGGCGACGCCGGTGTACATGATGGTTTATGGGGCTATCTGGTTCGCGGTAGCTTACGTGGCTGTGTTTCTTCTTGCGCTTCTACCAGTGCTCGCAAAACACCCTACGACGGGAGCTATACCCGTTCTGCACAGCTATTCAATGTTGGGTGGAGCAATTCCAGGGGTGTTCTTCCTGTGGTGTGCAATTGATTTTTGGCGTAAGTCAGCAAATCTGGAAGCCTGGCCGAGCGTTGCTCCGAGCGTCGTGATTGATCGTTTCAGTAAGCTCCATAAGTAAGCGATCTTGCCTGAGATTGGTAGCTTGGGCGTGCCGCTGCGCGGCCAGGCTGTCGTGAACCGAGCCCCGCATTTCACGGGTCTCGGCCCTTCGGGCTTCCATCCCGCACGCCTTCGGCCGGTTCGGCCTGCGCGCTCTGCTTGCATCCGGTTTACGGGTTTCGCGAGGCTTCATGTTTGTTTTGATACTCGGTAGCGTTCACGCTTTTGCTATGAGGCATCAGGGCTCGCCATCTCGAATAGCTTTGATCCCAGCACGCTGGCCTGCGCATTGGTGAGTCTGAAATTTGTGCCTTCCATGTTAAGCAGTATCGTTTTGGCATTCTCACGGTTGACCATTACGAGATAGCTCTCTGAGCTAGTCGAGCAAGCTGCCTCGGGCAAGTCTGGATTTGAAAAGAATGCGATGTCTAGTACATGGTTTGGATGATGAAGTTTTAGAAATTCATTCAAGGGGGTTTTCATGTAGTGCGAGCTCCTAAAAAGTGTATTAACTATTAAAACGGTTGTTGCGAAAGAAACTTTAGCGAAAAGTTTGTTTTTTGTACTGTAACTGTGCTTCTCTGGAGGTGTCGCGTGTAAGTTTCCAGTGTCATTCGTTACGCATGATTTTATCTCTGAGCTGGATATGAGCCATCTCACGATGGGGAGTGCTTCGCACCCTGTTGTGGTCAGGCTTCACACAAGGCGATTAGAGATGCCCCCGCGAAGGAGCAAGGTTCGGGCATTGTCATTCGGGTTCTAGACGGGCGTCTCATACATCTCCACCCCAGAATAGCTGCGGATTTTTTTGCGAATTTTAGGACTCGGTGAATGCCCCTATTTATCTGGTATTGATATGATTTTAGTGCTCTTCAGAAGAGAGAAATTTTCGGATTTTTTGGCCTAACCGGAGCTGCTCGATGGCATCGTATCTGCAGCCGTGGCCCGTAATGCGACTTTACTCACCGAAGCAGCGATCCGAAGGCCCTGGGATGTGGTGACTCTTGGTTGGAGCACCACACCCAGCGGCCACAACGCGACCTATGCACTCTGGCAGACCAAATCTGAAAGCACAGATCCTAGACGTTCAATCGTCATAGATGAGCAAGGTTGCATGGGCTCGCGAAGTTCGTTGGTGATTACGCGCTGGACGCTCAGAGCTGCTTTGATGACAGCAGGGTTGGGTTCGATGAATGCCATTCTTATCCAGGGCAGGAGTCGATAGAGCGTGGCTCTGGCGGAGATGAGGTCGCCGCTATCCATCTCCTGCATCATCTGAACGTATAGCTTGGGACTAATGTGTGCTGACGCCGAGATTGCGCCGGCACCGCCCAAGGCAAGGTTGTTGAAGATCTGGATATCTTCGCCAGTCAGTATTTCTGCGTTTCCGTCGGCGATCAGTGCCATGGTGGTTTCGACATCACCGCTGCAGTCCTTCACTGCTGCGATTTTTGGGTGACGCACGATCCTTCTCAGCGTCTCTCGCTCAATCCTCACACCTGTTCGGTAGGGGATGTCGTAGAGCACCACTGGGACAGAGGAGGCGCCGGCAACCGTTTGGAAGAAAGACTCGATGCCTTGCTGCGAAGGTCGTATGTAGTAGGGAGCTGGAACCAGGACGCCGGCGATGTCACGGCTCTGGATCTTTTGCTGGAATGTCAGGACTTCCGACAGGTTATTGCCCGACAGCCCCATGATAATTTGGCCAGGCAGGGCGATCTGCAGAACTGCATCCAGTACCTCAAGTTGCTCATCCTTGCTCATGGCTGCGGCCTCGCCCGTGGTACCGCATACCACGAGGCCTCTCACACCGTCAGCGAGGATCTTCTTGGCCAAGCCTTGAAGGGCATGGATATCGACCTGTCCCGAACGGAAAGGTGTGACCAGTGCAACCCAGATACCGCGAAAATTAGACATGCATTACTCCTCAAGCAGACCGATTAGTCGACGTCAGAGGAGGGGATGGGAATCAAGCGGGGAGGAGACCTAGCGCTATCTGTCCTGTCAGCTCATCTGACGGGACAGCGCCCCGGTCAAATGAGCGGCTGTTTCTTGGATTTCTTAGCAACGGACACGCATGCGCATGCTTGGGCGGATGGGCCCTTGGCAGTCAGCATGTTGTCAATGTCAGGAATCATGGGTGATCCGTTGCGAAGAGGTGCAACGGGATAGTGCGCAACGCAGCGACGTTTCGTCAACTAGCAATTTCTTTTGGTGCTGAACTTGCCGCGTGGCGGACGGCTGTCATAAACCGAGCCACAGAATGCCTAGGCTCTGCCGGGCCTGTAAACACTCTCCGTCAGCCGACGGGGCGCGGGCCCCTCTAGCGTCGACATGTAGGGGTAATCTCACAGTTTTGCTTTTGTGGGTAGTTCATCGTAAAAAGCTCGCTCCTTTTGTTCCATGAGAGAGCGTCATGTCGGAGCATAACCCCCGTTATCCTGAAGACACACCTTTAAGTGTTGGTGCGTTTTGCAAGTCCGACTTCAACCAGGCCACATCCGGCATTGAGCCAACCTATACCGCCCTTTCTGGCGCGCTGACGGGATTGGCAAAAGCCGCCTCGGAGGCCCAGAAATATGAAGCAGCGAGGGTCTGGTGGCTGTTGGCTGATCTCTGCATGATGATGCTGGACACTGCCAACCGAAATGAGCCTTTTAGGCCCTATCTACTCATTGGCGACCGGCACTCAATGTCACCGGCCAGCATGGTCGACGAGGATTACCTGTTCTTCAAGGACTTGGTCGAAAGCCTCCCAGAAGGTCTGTTGAAGGCGAGGGTCTCCGATCTCCTCTGGATCACTCCTGGCTTCAAGCACATTCGCCACGCCCGAGCCGCCATCGATGGCTATGCGACGGTGCCACTGAATGATGAGATTTGGTACCAAGAAGGTAGAGAGTGCTTCCAGAGAGCGTTGTCCCTGACCAAGATGATTGGCCGAGGAGATGAGGGGCGGCTCTCGAACCTTACCCAGGCAATCATGGATGCAATCGAGCGGGCGATTCACCAGGAACTTCCATTTGCCGTTGGGTTGGTCGAGACGGTCATGGACTATCAGCTTGAACATCCCGAAGTCTCCGCGTTACCAGAAAAGGTGGCTGAGCTCGGTCGCTGCTTCGTGAGCAAGCAGGATATCTTTAGGGCCCGACAGTGTTTCGACACTGCGTGTAAAGGTTTTGCCTTGTTTAAGCGTCACCTACAGGCTGCAAAAATGACAGTGGCCATTGCTGAGACATGGGTATCAGAGGCCGAGGTGAGAGGGGAGCAGACGCACCCGATTGTGGCGCAAAACGCCTTGGAAAATGCTCTTCAGACCTACCGAGCAGTTCCGGGGGCATATCGCGCCGAACTAGCTGTCGACACGGTTCTGCCTGCACTGCGTAAGAGAATTGCTGAGGCAGGTGCACGGGTGGTTGAGCAGATGAGTTTGATCTCAACTCAGACAGACATCACGAAACTGGTAAAGCGTACCAAGCGCTTAATCGAAGGTCAGTCCTTTGGTACTGCCCTCTATCATCTCGCCAATATGTACCCGTTTTGCTCGCCCGCTGAATCCCGTCAGGGAGCGCTGAAGTCACTGCGTACAGGGATAGTCAGCTCTCTGACAGAGGCAGTTTTCTTTGATGAGACTGGCAGAGTGATTGCGAAGCGACCGCCACTGTCCTTCGGTACCGAACTGACTGAAGAAGACGAGTACACAGTCCAGGCCAAGATGGTCAGCGAACACTTGCACACCATCAGACTTTCGGTAAGGGGTGGGGTTTTGCCGGCGCTTGCGATCATCTCGGAAGCACACTGTGTCAAGGAAGTCGACATGGTTGAGCTGGCCAAAGCATCGGCACTCGTGCCTCCAAATCGAGTGCACATGGTGGGGAAGGGGTTGTATTGGGGGTTCGTAGGGGATTTTGGCATGGCCGCACATTTCCTCATTCCTCAGATGGAGGCACTGATTCGACATCGAATGAAGGAGGCAGGTCTCAATACCTCGACGTCCAGCGCTGACGGTATCGTTACCGAAAATGGATTGAGCACCCTCATGGATGTCGAAGGCGTATCAGAGCTGCTGGGTGATGACGTAGCTTTCGAAATCCGAGCGGTGTTCTGCAGCCCATATGGCCCAAACCTCAGAAACACCTTTGCTCATGGGCTGCTTGATGACGACCAAATCTATGCAGAGTCGACCGTTTACGCCTGGTGGTTCATGCTCAAGTATGTCTCGGGGCCATTTTGGGAGACGGTACCGAGGACGTAGCCCTGATCGTTTCGCCAAGCTTAAATCTGGTGAAGCGTTGAGGCAGTGGTCACGGTGTAGGAGTGGCGGGGAACTCCTGCTCGTAAAGCCTTGGGTTGATGTAAACATCTTTGAGGAGATGCTCAAGAATGTTCATGGCCAAGCCTAGCTGCGAAGCCTTCTGTGCCGTCAACTCGTGTGCAGCCTCGTTTCCCAGCGCTCTCACCTTGTGCAGGATTTTCGCGTTCTGAGGGTTCAGAATTCCTCGGGACGCCAAGTCTTCAATTTGAAGGTGGAGGGTTTTCCCCTCGGCTTGCTTCTCCTTGCATACGCCTTCCAGGAGGGCACGCATCCCAATCGCGGCTAATACGGGCAGCCCCCCAGAAAGTGCTTTCAGAGATTCGTCATAGATAGCTTTGAGAGAGGGGGGAAGCCACCAGAGGTCAAGTCCAAGCCTGCCGACCCCCTCCATCCGCGGTGGGAAGAGATTTTCTATGACAGACGGCTGCAACTGTCCATCGTCATCATAATCGCAGTCTTCTGAATCGCCAGAGGCCATGCGAAACGAATACGTTTTGCAGCCTTGGCATTGGACGATCTGATTGTCGACCCACCACTCATGGAAATTGTGCTGGTCTTCGCGAGAGGACTCGACACAAGCTGAGCAAACCACGCGGTGAAACGTCTTTGAACAACATTTGCCGCAAGGCAGTTCGAGTTCATGGCCTTCACTGGCGTGCAGGGTGTATTTGGTCGATGTCTTCATCGTGCCCATTACCTAGGGGGTTGCTCAAAACATACCCTGCCTTCTCCATGAGGGCTAGGTTTGTAGGCGTAACGACTCTACCGATTGAGCATTGCGCTTGGCTTCCCACGCTGGCCGCAGTCGTTTACCGTAATGCTGGCGAAATGGTATTGTCCAGGCATTGTCGCCTTTCGCGACTCGCCGGCACAGGAGACGCCAGCTTGGGAGCTCTGCAAAAAACGTCGCCCTTTCTATCTAGATTTGCGACGCCTAGAACAGGAGAGGCCAGTATCCCGGGCTTCTACTCCCCGGAGCTCCAGATGTGGGCCGTCGAGGCTCCTGATGGAGTAGTTCCAGTCATCGCTAACGGGGCGTTGAATGAGTTGATGACCAAGACCAAGGTCAACGCAGAGCAAGATGACGAGGCATCCTGGCAGATAGAGCTGTTGACCAAGACCTACCAGAAGGTCGAGAGCGATGATGACGATCCCAGTCCTTATCGAGGTCAATCGAATGACTCCAGCCACCTGCACCAATTCGACTCGAGCAACCACCTTCTGCAGCTCGTGACCAAAACCGATGCGATCACTGAGCGCGACGATCGATGCAATGCCAACCACATCCTTGAGCTGATCACGAAGACCAGTGTCGAGCTGGAGCGTGATGACAATGGTGATCCTACCTTCGGCTTGGACACCCGATATTACTCAGACTGATCTGGAAGCATCGCATGCTGTTGTTGGTGACAAATCGTCGCGATATCACGATGGACTACGTAGTTGCTGAGCTCCGCCGGCGCGGCCAGCCTTTTGTCCGTCTAAACACCGAGCAATTGCCCGAAGCGTTGTGCTCGATGGCAGGATTTCCCAGGGACGCTTGGTCAATCTCAATGGACGGGGTGGTTGTCCGTGGTTCGCAGATAACGGCAGCCTATTTCCGCAGACCGGGAGCTCCTGTTGTACCGGATGCTGTAACGGATCCTGGAGAGAGGGCGTACATCGAGGCGGAGTGGAGCAGCTTTCTCAAAAGCCTCTACTCCCGCTTGGAGGGGCGGTGGCTTAATTCACCTACGAAGATCTTCTTGGCTGAAGACAAGCCGATGCAGCTCCTCCTCGCGCAGGAGATCGGCTTTGAAGTACCTCAGGCATTTGTCACGAATGACATTGCATGTGCTCAAGCTATCAATGCGCTCGGCACGGCGATTGGTAAGCCCCTTCGGCAAGCAGTGTTAGCGGGCGAGACGGAACGCGTGATCTTCACCTCTCGGCTCGCTGAGATTGAGGATGATCAGGCGGAAGCGATTAGGCTGACCCCATTCATTGTGCAGTCTGAGATATTGAAGCAATACGATGTCCGAGTGACAGTCGTGGGCGAGCGGGTGTTTGCTACGGCGATCTGGTCGCAAGATAACGAGGAAACTGAAACCGACTGGCGCAAGGGTAGTCGTCCTGATCTTAGACACGAGAAAATTGTTCTCGAGCGTCGCGTTCAACGTCAGTGCGTGAAGCTCGTGCAGCGTCTAGGCCTCCGTTACGGCGCTATCGATCTGGTGTGCGATAGATCCGGAAAATTGTGGTTCTTGGAGATCAACCCGAACGGGCAGTGGGCCTGGATCGAGAACCTAACAGGCTATCCTATTGCTGCCGCGATCGTGGACGAGCTGGCGGTGAACGTCATTGCTTAAGCTTAAAGACTGGCTCCACTGGGTGTGGCCGACCTTAATACCACTGTCACCTACTGAGCAGGCAGATGAAGCGGAATGGAGGCAGGGGATTGTCGAATCTGTTCGAGACGGGGATTGGTCAACAGACAGCGACGTGGTGCTGGACGAGTCGCGGCGTATTTTCGATGCGGAGGTTGACCGTCGCAGAGGAGCAGACGCGAAGGCGGGTATTTACCTGGCCGCGATCACGGCGCTGATCCCAGTCTTGGCTTCCCTTCTGCCAACCCTTTGGAGCGACAAGTCGAACAAATGGCTGGGCTGTATTGGACTCATCCTATTCGGATTGGCAGTAGCCTTCTTGCTCCGCGCAGGGGCTTGGGCGTTCAGAACGCTCAAAGTCGCCGGATTCGCTCAGCTTGGCCCAGGTGAGCTAGCCAATACCTGGAAAGAAAGCTCGCCTAAAGCGGGCTTAGCCAAGCAGCTCGCTCGCGCCGTCCTACATAACTACTCACTGGTAAACGAGAAGGTGACCGGTATCAGAATGACCCATGAGTATCTGCTTCGGGCATTCTTGAGCTTCACTATTCTGCTCGTGCTCCAAATGATGTGGCCGGTTGGGGCCTGGGTCATTGAGGAAAGTATCAAGCTGTTGGGGTCTCCAGCCCAGTCCCCCCTGATTATGTGCTATTCGTGACGCCATGAATCCGCAAGGTTGATCACTGAGGGTATTACGTCATCTCAGTATTTCTAAGGTTCTTACATTATGGCCAGCGATGATTGCCAAATTTGGCCGGACGCCCTCCATTAAAGCAGTCAAATCTTATTGAAGGAAGCCAAGTAAAACTGCCTCTTGAGCAGCAATAAGGGCTTAATAGGGGCATGTTTCCTTCAGGCGCACAACTAGACAAGGAAAGTAAATGAGCATAGATCTGCTTAGGCATAAAATAGACATCGAGCGCGGTGCAAACTTATCATCTTTTGAGATCAAAAGACTTGGTGCGATAAATCTGATTGAGACAAGAGAGCTTGATGCCCAAGCTCTTGGGGGATTTATTGCTTTTATATGCACTTTAGGTTGCACCACCGAACTCGAAGGGTACTACGAATCTGACAAGGTCAAAATTGATATTCCGATGACTGAAGGGCTACTTAAGGCCTTTGGGCACCCGTTTACTACTGTAAACTATTCACGCGACGAGAGCACCGGTTGGGAATTATTCCACCTAATGTTCGAGCTGGCCGGTAGCAAGGATAGCGTTCCGCACTTCCTGAGGCTTGAGGCAAATATGTTCGACTTGAGCGATCAGGAGCTCGAAACTCAAGAAAAATTGACCCTTCATAGCATGGATCTTAATACATTTGATAAGCGGGCGCAGGTGATTGCGATCTCGACCTATATTGAAGCAATGGTGACTATCCTCAGCGAGAAAAGCCTGGCGACACCTGAGTTCAGAAAGTCTTGGGGAGAGCGTGTGAGACCTAAAAAAGCAAATGGCAGAAGAGGTAAGATTACACCGAACTTCTCTACGCACATCGAGCACATTAAAGAAAATGGGATACTTACGTCAAGCTTGTGTGATGCTGTAGATAAGCTGCGGCTTGCACGCAATGTTTCTGCGCACAACTACAAAGTCTTCAATGGTGGCGAGGATGGTTCGCCAGTTGCCCATATAGAAGTTACCCACTTGGATGAAGAGTTTATATCGAAATCTCGTGAGTTTATAGCCGTTTGTAGGGATATCTTTGGGGCGATTCCTAAAGCGCTAGGCAGAAATAAGTTTCAGCGTTATTCTGAGATTTTGGCCGGTGAAATCAGCAAGTCTATGAGTTTAGAGTCCGTGATTTTTTTGGGTGTTCGACACTCAGATGAAGTGGAAGAGATTTTTGGGTGAGGGTAAGGCGTGACACCTCATCCTCGTGCAATTTAACGATCGCCTAGGATGAAGTTAAATTAGTGAATCGCGTAGCTCGGGACTGATTGCTGTTGGCGAGGAGAAGCCTGTTCTTATCAGGTAAACGGCATGCAATCCCAACAGCTCGCGTTTGTGGGTGCCAAGCTTTGTAAACTGATTACGTGAGGTCGGTGGAGTACAATACCTCCGGTCTTGCCATATCGCTCTAGACCCCGGTTCGATGCCGCTGTAAGCGGGAGGGCGACCATTCAGCAGTGCCACAAGAACGCTTTCTTACCATGAGTGAATCGAGTTCTGTGTCGCAAGTTGTTTTACGATATTATTGGTTGGTACTGCCATCTTGCTTGTCTGAAACGTATAGTGCAAGCTGCTTCTGCGCACAAACAACCCCAAGGTTTAATTTATGGATCTAGCAAAAGTAAATGCACGCTTTGAGGCGTTGCTGAACGACTTCTCCTCAGTGCAAATGCATCAGCGAATAGCGAGTAGGGTTAAAGATCAGGTTGTTTTGAAGTACAAGTCGCAGCATGAGGCGCTTTCAGATCTCAGTCAGGAGCAGCAAGAGTTGCTTGGCAAGAGCCGTGAAGTGTTCACATTTCACAATCCCTATACTGGAAAGCTCCAGCCGCACAAAGGCGCCTCACACACATTGGCCGAGCGGGCTCGAGAGGCGCATATACACCATAACAAGATCTGTCAGCTTTTATTGGTGGATGCCTTTGAGGCTTTTGAGGATTACGTGGTGGATATTTACGAGCTTGCTGCGGATGCCCACTCGGAACTTAGAATAAGAGAAGATCAACAGCGGCAGCTTTCAAAAGAGCGTTTAAAGAAAAAAAGCAGCGACATAATCAGAAATTTCAGGACGATGGTGCCAGACCTTGCTAAGGCAGAGCAAGAAAACAAAATGCAAAAAGATTTGCGATTCTATCTTTTTATGATCGAGAAATTTAGGCATATTATTGTGCATAGAGCAGGGCGCTGTTTGAATCCAGATACCCTCATAGAATCCATACTCAAAAACTCTAGTTTGCTCACCGACAGAGCTCGCAGGCCTGAAGCCGAAAGCGCAATTCGCAGGTTTATTGGTATTGGTAGTGTCGAGGGAGTGATTGTACTTGTAGAAGAGGAGCTCATGGGTGGAGCGTTCCGGATTTCACTTAATCGCCATGAAGAACTATTGCATGTCATGTCCGGTTACGCGATGATCCTTGGAAGAAGCTTGATTGCGCTTGATACAGCGAAAAATGGTTAGGAGTTCTCATTATGCTTGCCATGATAAGCATGATGCATTGAGATCAGGGGAGAAAGCCAACGGCTAAAAAAGGACGAGCAGAGCGCCCCTATCTGTCAAGGAAGCTATAGTCAATATAATATAGGCCATTTCACCCGCTCAAGCCTCGCCTTGATTTCGGCGCCGTAGTTGGGCTCGATCTGGATGGCGTATGCAACAAGGCCCATTAAATGGTTTCGCATTCCAGCTACGGCAGAAAAGCCCCTGTGCTCCGCGTGTTTCGCAGGGCCTACGTCTTCGCGCTCCAGATAATGTAGATGCATGCGCATTTTCATCTTAAAAGCGCGGCTCAGTCGAGGCATTTCCTGATCGACCTGGAGCCCTAAGACGATCTTACGACTGCGGGGAGGCACGATCGCTGTTTTGGCGAGGTTGGGTGATAGTCCAAAGCGTCTCAGGATCCCATAAACCTCCCAGATTGCTTGGCGAGCAAGTTCTCGCTTAAATCCTCGATCGCCGGTGGAGAAGGTGAGGTCGTCTGCATAACGGGTATATGTCAATCCGTGTCGACGCGCGAGCGCAGTGAGGAGCTCGTCAGCCTCTTTCATCACCAGATTCGCGAGTATGGGGCTGGTTGCTGCTCCTTGGGGAAGATGACCTAGCCTAGGCACGGAATATGATCTTATTTTGAATTTAGAGGCGGGGTGTTTGCGGTACCACCTCAGTGTTTGGCTCTTGCGGTTCAATCTGCCGACTCGGGTACACAGCCGGGAAAGCTCCAATGACACAAGGGGTTGATAACCCAAGCTGCGGAATGCTCGGTAGCAGTCGACCTCCGAGATCGATTCGAAGAATCTCTGGACATCGATCTTGATGAGCCAGCGACTTGAGCAGTGAGGTGCAGCAGCGTCAACGAGCCGGGAATTGGGAGCAAAGGCTGTACTGGCATGATGGGGCTTTGCTTTGGCCAGAACATTCTGAGCGATCCAATGCTGAACCGCCTTGAGATCGGCTGGAGGTACGCAGATGACTCGAAACCCGGTTGGCTTGCCCGGTAGGGATCGTTTGCGAACACGGAAGGTTTTATAGCTGTCTACCTGACGCGTGACGTATTCTCGAAGCGACGGATAGGGCACTCGAGTCAAATGAGCAAGATGCTTGAGAGTCAGTATCGGCGGTAGTGACGGGTGTACAGCGATAATTTTTTCGCCCGTGGCCACTGCTGCGGCCAATACTGACGCAGGTGCTTCACTCGCACCTGGGGTGCGAAGATAGTGCTGAGGCTTCCAATCCTTCATCTACTTTGACACCCGCAGGGTGAGTGCTCCCGCCGCAGGCAGAAGGCTACACCACGTAGGCTGTGGTGGGAGCGCTTAACCGTAAGCGGGGGCTAGGACATAGGGCAGCAGTAATCTGCGCCCGGTAGATAAGCTGCAAAAACTCGGCTCATCTCGGCGGCATCGTTCTAGGAACATACGCCGTAGCTAGAATCTAGATTGGTCGCCTCAACGAAGAGGGATAGTACGGATCTTGCTCACGCTTGCCAACAGGCGCAACGTCAGTTGCCAGCTGCAGTTGCTTCCGCGCATGAGCAAGCTGAGTGGCGCCCTGATCGGTCAGCCTCCGCTGGGAGTCAACCCAGCCATAGCTTTCAATCTCTCGCAGCAATTTTGACAGTTGGTGATATGGAAGCTGCGTTCGAGCGGCAAGCACTCTGTCATTGAGGCGAGGAGGTCGGGACAGAGCGGCTAACACCAAGACGATATGTGCGGTTAGCAGATCTGGGTTCACGATAGCCTTCGATTTTGCCAAGCTGTGTTGCCCAAGGTTACGCAGCCGCGCTTCAACTTTTTCAGGGGTCAATTCGACGCCAAATGCTTCCTTGCTGATGCCTGCAGACACCCTTGAAGGAAATAGTGGCACCCAAGGGTTTGCCTTACTCCGGGACGCTTTATGAAACATAAGCGGAGCATTGTTAGGAGCCCCGTGGGCGAACACCAAAATAGCGCCGGCATTCCCATACCCAAGGCTAGGCGCATGTGATGCCCATGGATCTTTAGCAACCTCTTCCCGCGTTGGATCATAGGCGGTGCATAGCATTTTCATTTTTAACGATTGTGCTTGGGAAAATGAGGTGTCAATTGTGGGGCAGGGAATGACGAAATGTACGTCAGGCTTGCATGAATGGCGCCTCACGCTAATTTCGCCACTCTGCGTTGCTGCATAGGCCATTACAGAGAACTTAACAAACCCCCCAGACCACCAGCTTCGCACCGTTCTAACTCGCCAAGCTGCTTCCAAATACCGCCAGGCGCGATCCCCGCTACCAATGAGATCGGTCACCACCCACATGGCGCGTACTTGTTTGCGACGATATTGGTCTGGCCCAGGATGGTTTAGAAACGTTTTTGGGAATTCGCGGCACAGTTCAGAGATCATCTGCGCAACGATGCCCTCGCTTCCTACTGACGGATCGTAGGCTTTGGTAGGCTTAACAGCTTGTGGCCCTAATGCTCCATAGGCGCGACGATGGACTGTGCGCGCTTCCTTAAACAAGCGATGCGGAACACCAAATCTGTGAGGTAATTCGCGCTCTGCGTACAAGCCAATAGGGCCATCGATGCGGCTAGCTTGAGCGAGGATTAGCGCACGCATGTGCTCGATGAAGTCATCGCGGGACACCAAAACAAAGGCATCCAGTAACTGCTGCGCGAGTTTGCGATCGCCAGGGCTGAATTGACCTAACCAGGCGAGAGTTCCAGAGTCGTCGGTGCTGGAGGGCAGCTTGCTCATTGATCATCCTGACTTTGTGGACGAAGCATTGCTTCCATGAGCCGGTAAGCTGATGCAAAGCGTCGGTTATGCTCGACTGTGCATGTTGAACAATCAGCTGTCGAGTTTCTTGGCGATGTGCCGCACGATTTCTCGAGGGCTCTGGCTATCAATGATGTCCCAGATGACATCACGCTTGCTGCGGGGCAGCTTTTTGACGATGTTCTTCGCGGCTTTACGGATGCCGCGTCGGATCCGCGGATGCGCTCCGCTAGCAGGAGCACCAGGACTGCACGCGACAGGGTCAGACTGTGCCCGCGCTGGTCAGATGGAACTGGCGAGACCACTGGGCCTAACGGAGCCTTCCAAGCCGATTGAATCATCCAGCACCCAGGGTGAATCAGCATGAGCAAGCGAAATTATGTATCCATAGCCTTTTGGGACATGGCTATCGATCTCGTACCTGCGCCACTCGGTTATCGCCTGGCCATCTATCTCGACTGGCTTACGCTCTATGAGCCAAGCTACTAGGTTGAGAAATTGGCCGTGAGAGAAAATCAGAATGCCCACTGCCGGGTTCTCAGCCAGCTGATACAAGAACGATTGAGCGCGACCGACAAACTCCAGAAACGACTCTGCACCAAATCCGTCGACATAGCCCGGATCCGCGTTAGCCCAGTACTGTTCGACCCAGGCCTTGCGTTCTATCACCGTGGTGTTTGCGCACTTAGAAGGCTCCAGGTAGGTGAATTCTTCGATGGGCCAGATCTCGACGGGAACTGAAGGGAACAACGATGCGCTTCTAGCCGCGGTTGCTTGCGCCCGTGAAAAGGGCGACACGATGATCAAGCTCGGCCGCTGCGCGATGGAATTCGCGACCCGCTGAGCCTGCTGTAGTCCTTTCTCTGTCAGAGGAATGCTTGCATGGTCATGAGAAGCGGCCCCAGCATTTGCAGCACTCTCACCGTGACGAACCAATCTTATGCGTTTCATTGTCTCCCCGAATGAATCAAGGCCGCTTGGTGCTAGTGATATCGTCTAGCGCCGGGTTGAGGTTTGAGTAGGACGTGCGGCCAGAGAGACCCAAAAAAAGACTTGGTTCAGAACTCGACCCATGCAAGTCAGTATCGTTTAGAATGGATCCGTAGCCTGCAAAACCATCACGAAAGGAAAAGATCATATGTCGCGCCTGGCTGAATTCCGCAAGCTCGAACAGTCCTTGGCAGCTCAACTCGCCGAGCTGGAAGCATTGAAAGGGAGCGCCGAACTCCAGCAAGAGATTGAATTTGAGACCAAGCTCCGCGATCTGCTTGCTACTTATGGTTTCAGTCTGCGGGATGTCATCAATATCCTGGATCCACAGGCAGGTGTGCGCCAGTTGAACGCTGCTGCAACCGCCACCGGCACTCGCAAACCGCGGGAGGTGAAGACCTACAAAAACCCACATAACGGCGAGCTCGTTCAAACCAAGGGCGGGAACCACTCGGTGTTGAAAGCGTGGAAAAGCCAGTACGGCTCGGACACTGTTGAGAACTGGCTTCAGTAAGACGCTCAGCACCAAGAGCCTCCTTCGGGAGGCTTTTTTATGGCTCAGGCCTTGGGTTGGTTGCATGAAGTCGGGGTTGTTGAGAGCCCCCTCAGGGGGGAGCATGGCTGAGGTACTCACCCGCGAGCTCGCCAGTTCAAAACACAAGCATTTCGAGATTTTTCAGGCTTTGCACAAGCGAGACTTGGCCGATGCGAAAGCAGCGATGCAAGCTGACATTGCATGGGGCGAATTGATGATGGAGTGGGTGGAAAAACAGGAAAGCCTGGTTTAGACGTGAGAGCTAACCCAAGGATCGTAAGCCCATGGATTGCGGCATTGCGATGCCCTGGGCACATGAGCGATGGCTTTCTTGTTTTGATGCCTAGACTCATCGCTCAAAGTTAAGGTGACCTCTTAGCCCATCTGTAGGGAATGGGCTATCAGGCTTAGCCCACGATTACCACCAGTGCGTGGCTACCAACGGACGGATACTTTCCAGTCTTGCCGGTAGCTTCTCATGGCACACCATGCCTAGGTATGTGGCCGCCCGGGTAGCCCCGACATACAAGAAGCGTTCGAACAACCCCGGGTTGGCCTCAGCGAGGGCATCGACTCCGACGAAGAACACAGCTTCAAATTCAAGGCCCTTGATGTGCTGGACGTCGAATACCCGGATGTCTGATTGATTGCCCAAAGATTGGCCGTCCGCGCATGGAGTGGCTCGCAGGCTGATCTGTTCCAGCTTCTTGGTAAGCGTATCCGCCATCGGTCGGACGTGATCTTCTGAGGTGACCAGTACCGCGATGGTCGGAATGTCCTCGCCTTTGGAACGCATCCGCGCATCGATCTCGATGATGCGATCCGCGACCCAAGTGGACGCGTCGTCTTCACTCAGGTGCTCACCTAGCACGGGCTGGACGCCTTCGTGGTTGGAGTGCTCTGGCAGGGTGCCGACAGCTTCCGTATCTCCCTGCATGAGGTCGAGAAGTTTGATGGCAAAGGTGTTCAGCAGCTGACTTTGACGGTAGACAGTGTTAATGCGCCGGGGCTTGAGGCGCGGGGAAATCCACTCAAGCTGGTCAATTCGTTTCAGGCCATGTCCGGTGATTCGCTGGTTGAAGTCACCACACGCGAAGAACGATTCGGTCGAGAGGTCGGTCAGGCTTTCCATGCAGGCAAGCTGAAGGGTAGAGAAGTCAGTCGCTTCATCGACCAGCACTTGGTGGAGGAATTGGTCAGAAATCTTGGCTAGCTCTGTGAAGCGTGGATCATCAAGGTGTCGCCTGACGAACTCTTGCCGAATGAGTTCGCGCGCTGACCGAAGCATCAGGAGCAGGATGGCGTCCAGCTCGGTCTCGTCGATGTGCGCGGGGGTATCAGGCTTCCGGTAGTCATAGAGTTCGAGTGCGAGACACTCTCGGCGGAACGCGCGATAGCTCGTGGGGACTTCCAGAACGTAACGTTTCCAGGCATTCCTGAACCGCCGTAGAGCGTTCTGGAAGCACATTTCGCGACCCAGCGTTTTCAGCCATTCAGCTGGCGGAACCCTATCTCCCAGCCAGTCACGAATCCGGGCTGCCCGACTCGACTTCCCAAGGCTGCCGTTACGATACAGGGTGCGCGCGTGGCTCTGCAGGAACTGCTGATACGCCTGAAACGCCCTGCGCTCCGCCGTGTGATTAGGGGTGCTCGTGCCATCGGTGCCGGTGTCGTCGTCGAACTCTTCACCGTCGTCGATATCATCCTCGCTTTGCCCCAGGCTTTCGAGGAAGGTAGCGAGCTCAACGAAAACAGCGTTGTTCTTGTTGTAGAGGAGACTGCCTTGCTGCTGGATAAGCTTGTCTGTTGTCCCTCGGCTCGTTTTGAGCAACGGCTCGATTCGCGACTCGATTCTGCTCCAGATCGCGTAGGCCCCGAGCAGCCCCTCGGGGCTCAGTTCACCTACTGTGGTGAGCAGCTCTTTCACGACCGGATCCGAGAGGTTCGGCGCCGAGTCTTTCAGCAAGCCTGCGCCCTCTCTGAGAGAGGTGAGCAGACGGTTTTGGTGATACGCCTTGAAGTCGGCAAACCATTGCCGAGGATCATCACTGACCGAAAAGCTGGAATAGCGGCGATCTTCCTTGAGAATGCAGCTGCCGCTATTACCGGTTCTCAGAATGCCAAATGTTGACCTCGCCAGGTCATGCCGACGCTTGTTCCAGGTTTTGATGTGGTCGTCAGACGCGGGAACATTCTCCCGGTTGAATGCTTCTTTGACGTAGTGCTTTAACAGGTCGGAGGGTGTGAACATCATCCAGCGTTGGCGGTTGGTCGCTGGGCCTAGCAGCCGTTGTTCGTCTGGGCTTAGTGCCTGCACATCGAGTTTCTGACCAAGGCGTTTGATCAGTGTTGTGGTTTTGCCGGTACCTGGAGGGCCGAGGATGATCAGCTGATGATCAATCGACAACCGGAAAATCTCGTCCTGGATCTTGTCGAGAATTGCCTGGTCACGCAAAGCCATGGCTCTGCGTATTTGATGCACTACACCCTCCAGGATTTTGTCTGCCTCAGAGTCGCCGCCCAGCATCGCTAGGAATGCGTTGTCGTCGACGGGCTGAACAAGCTTTCGAAGTGAAGGGATTGTCTGTGGGGTTGTACGCCGGCGGCGCCAAATGCTGTCGGTGGCATCCCAAAGGTCGTCACTCTTTAGAGGCTTCAGCTCAAGCTTTTCGAGAATCCGATAGCCTCTCTGCCTCCCCGCAACCTCAAGCTCGACACTTTCACCGACATCGAAGACAGCCAGACGACCGATAGGGGTACGGTAGCCAGCCAGCATCGTCCCTTTGACCGTAATGTTGGTAGTGCGGCAGATATAGTAAGTGACGACCTTGCCTTCGTCTGTCTCGGCAACCACGCGTGAGATCGCAGGCTCGCGGACGAGGCTGAGCAACGATTTGGTGGTGTCGTCACCAATAGATGCGATTTTGGCTACTGCTGCAGTGTTGGTGAACGTGTTGATCACTGCCAGGGCGTCGGACGCCTCACCGCTACGTGCCGCTAGAAGCCGCGCCGCACCGTCCTCAATCTTGTGAAAGGTTTCCAGCGCCTCAGTCGCAACGTCGTGGGCATCGCTCAAACTCATTGAAGCTCTCCTTGTTCAATTGGGCATCACCTGGCCTGCCAGGTGTGTCAGACTCCCGTGTCTTCTGCTCAGGGTGGTGATGTTCTTTGGCTGATCCAGATGCTAAATCCTAGCGGCTTCAGTTGCCAGCAGATTGCCATGACAACCAACGACGTGTTGGTGAGAGAAAGGTTTAGATTTGGCGTATTAGCCATGAAAACGCGCTAAGCAATCACCATTCAGTGCGCATTGCTGAATTCAGCACGGGCCTCTACAGCCGCTCAAACCCAGTGGTTAACGTTTTGCCCTACGCATGCCAAATCTGAATGGCATACGTGGCAAGTCCCATCCATGAAGTTCCCTGGCCGATCTGAAGCCTCAAGATGGTTTGGCTAGTGCGGAGCGGAATGATCACCCTTTCCACGGCTATTGATGGTCACCAGCATGGCTGCTGATGATCGTGCGCGTGAGCCTGATGTCGTATCCATGCTAGTAGGCGATGTCCCGGTTGAAGAGTCTTAACCACGCCAATGTTGTGCCGCCGTTCAAGGAGGAGGGAAGGCCTGTTAATCCACGGGCCTGATCGCGTCCGTGCTTGACGCTAGCCGAACGCGAGGCAGCAACCTCCGTTGCGTTAACGCTACACTAGGCACCTTATTGCTCATCGCTCGCTCATAGGTGGGTAAGGTGTGGCAGGTGGAGCGCTCTCTAGTGACGGAACACACAAACATGGAACTCCCGTTTTTCTACGACTTTAGCGAGGACGAGCAGGAATTCCTGCTTGCGGCCGCATTAGGTAATCGCGGTGTAGTCGTCAAGCGACTAAACGGTGTGTGCGGTGACATCTTTGTCATGGATCAGGGAGAGTCGGTTAATCCTCGTTACGTGTGCGCCAAGGTGCCCCGCAAGCTTGAGACGGTTCCTGCTGTAGAAGCAAACAAGCGTTTCGTTCAGGAATTGGCTCTTCAGTTGCGTTTTTCGCATCACACATTTGTGCATTGGTGTTTCGACCTGCGGGAAGTCCTAGGCGCGCCAGTTGCCCTGTTTCGATATTGGGATGGAGACCTACTGGACTACATGTCGGGGCAAAGCGAGATCAGGCAACTTTCTCTGATCGCCTACTGTTGCTCGGGGTTAATACACTGCTATAGCCGTGGCCTTGCTTGCCATCAAGATCTGAAGCCAGCCAATATTTTTGTGCGTGATTTCGAAAAAGTCATCAATGGACTCAGAAACATTGATATCTATCAGGTGGCGATGATTGCCGACTTTGGACTCGCTAACGCTTTCTTGAAGACACCTGCGGTTTTCGAAGGGTCAAGGCCGTATATGGCTCCGGAGCAGTGGGGTAGAACCCAGCTCTCCGAAAAGACAGATGTTTTTGCCCTAGGCATCATTCTATATGAGCTTCTCACCAGCGGCGTTCACCCGGTAGGTGTTCGCACTGATGATGTCTGGCCATCCGCTAAGCCAGGACACTCGACCAAATGGACTCGCTCTAAGGAATGGCAGAAATGGATAGCACGTGGGTGTCTCCTACACACGGAAGTCAATTTGACTTCGGATATTATCAGCCTAGTTCAGCGGACGCTGTCAGTTGATCCTGATGAGCGACCTAGCATGATGGGTTTGAGGGACGAGATTCTCAGTCTTATCAAGGCTCGATGCGAAATTTCCCACTTTCAGCTGAGTGGTGTCATCGGCCACTTCGATGGTAACGCTTCAAAAGGTGATTTAGCGGATGAATGGCCCTACCTAGCGAATGCGTGGGCGAGGTTTCAAAAGCGCTTCGGCTAGGCGTAATTCGCCTGCTGTCATCGTCATATGGCCGAGTCACCTACACCTCACCTGTTTACTTTGAAAAGCAGGGTTTGAGGAGGACTGGCCAGTGTGTGCAATGCTATCTATAAATCTTTATTATAACAAAAGGCCTTCGTTACCGAAGGCCTAGGTTATTGGTTGCTAGCTGTATACAGCAATGCTTCCAATGTTTTTAAATGCGTTCATTCTAAATTCGGTTTTCTCGAGGTGGTCGGATAGAGCATCACAGTTTTCCCCCAGTGAGCGAACCATCTGAATGATGCTGTCTTTTTCTTGGTTTAGGACAGCAAAAGCTTCCCTGCTTGCAGCAAGGAGGTCGCGTTCACTGAGATAGTGAAGAACTAGCAATCCGAAGGAGGCGGCATAAATTGGATTTACCGGCCAGAGGTGCGAAACCACCCTTTGGCTTCCTCTCGCGATTGAGGCTGCAAGTCCTCTGGAGTATGGGTTACAGCTTATTTCAACCGTGGCACCATTACAAATGTTCAGAATCACGTTTCTGGCGTAGAGCGATTTAGGAATGCACGAGTGCAATACATTGCCGGGAATAATGCATTCATCTGAAAATAAAATATGATCTTCCTTGCCGCTGCCCCAGTGGTTATACGCCCCATGAGCCGAAATGTAGATAACACTATGCCTTTCGCTCTTAAAAATTTCTGTGAATATTTCGACGCTTGGGTCTATGTAGATTTCAGCGGATGCGCCGAAGTGGGCTCGGATGAATGCTTGCTCAACATTCACGGTGTGAGTATGGCTGGCAAGCATAAATACAAAGGAGTGCTCGTCCGGATCGTCTACCATTACTTCAAGGCTAGCAGATATCCAGGGCGCATTTTTGCCTAATCCAAATCTAGCCGCTTGAATTGGAAAGTCATGAGAGGGGGCTAAAGTGATTGAGCTCACCTCGTCGTAGATATCGTTATTCAACCGAAAGTGCTCAATCACAACATCCCTGTAGGAGGATAAATCATCGTCCACTGCAGGGGTGCCACTACGATCGGCGTCAAAGAATCTGGCATCTTGGCTAGGCGTACCCAAAAGGCTAACGTATACACCAAGCAATTGATTCCTAATATTGATCAGTCGCTCATAGCTTGGGTAGTTTCCCTCTGCCGGAAAATCAATCCTTGAGCTTGCAGTCATGGCGGTCAATGTTCGACCATTGCTCAAGACAAAGCCATGCCCGGGAATGGCGTTAGGCGCAACATTTTTCATTGATGACAGAAGCTTGAACAACGACTGATAGTCATTGTGGTCGTAAAAGTGCCCGATTATACCTTTCAGGAAATCGCAGTTTCCGGATTTGGTCAAAACTTTCATATCTTCAGTGCGGATAAGGTGCAACAGCTCATTCAGAATGCTCTCACTTTCCTCAATGTGGCAATAATAGCTCAGGATCGCTATGGCCTGGTTTTCATGGGTGTAGCAATCTTTAGTCAAGTAGCACCCTTGGACATAATCCTTGAAGTCTGGATTGTCCCGATTTATTGCTGTGCTACAAAGAAGATTTCTATAGGCGACTGCTCTTGGGTGCGTTACTTTCCACTTTTTTATCCCTTCCAGATAGCTGGGGTGATTGGCTTTGCCGTAAAAATAATCCCAGGCTGCCAGTTGCGATGAAGCCAGCATTCCCTCGACTTCAAAATGACCTTTTAGCCCTTCTACCATTCTGGCTGCCACAGGCCAGACGGTTTCTACGATCTCTGACATTGCTGCCATACTTCGACAATAGTGAAATAGTACCTGTATCCACTTAAGCAAAAAGGTTGGTTGTATGCTAATAAATAAAGATAGCTCATCGGAATGAATCACACACATAAAATGGTACGACTCTAGATTGGCAGTAGTGCCGGGTTGGTATTCAGTCCCGCTAAAAAAGCTGAACACTGCAACTCCTACCGCTGGTACGTCACCAGACTGTGATGCTTCAATAGCATCACTCATGTGCCTCAAGTAAAACTCCGAGGATTGGTATGAAAATTCAGCATCGTCCATCGAGTGTGCTCCGCATTCCGGTTGTGTGGTTGAAAGGTCGGTCAATCTCAAACGGCTTGGTCTAAAGCTAGTTGGTATCTTTAATATTATACTCAAATGCACGCGCACAATGAATAAGTACGCTGAATGATTTTCAGCCTCAATGGCTTCATGTGCTAGGAGTGCCATGCGCACGCTGCTGGTGCACTTTGCGAGTATTTTGACCAACTCAACCAGAAACTGTGCGTCGAGCCATAAGCTCCTGGGTGTGGAAGCGCTGAATACTAGGCGTCAGATAGGGGCATCACTCACGATCAGCGTAGGGTGTTTTATTCTTTATTGGGTGGTTCTGCATAAATCGCTAACGAGTGAGCGCCTGTACGGGTGACAAGTGAGGAGTTTGTTGAGCCCTCTGCAGTCCAGAAAACTCAGTTAGTTTTACTTGTACGATTCAGGACTTAAATTTACTCAGAAGGTTATTCCCAGCGCGCGAAATGCACGCTTGCGTCAACTGTCAGCTCTTCATTCTTCTTGATGTCCCCGAGAAAGTTGGATGTTTGCTGGTGCACTTTTAGAGCTTGCTCGCTGGCCCAGCACTCTACCAGAAAGAAAATCTCAGGGTCGCCTGAACTTTGAGCAAGTTGATAGCGAATGCAAACTGGCTCGACAGGGCCGGCCTTTAGAAGGGTTAGCGGCGCATCTTTGAGTTCTGGCTGAAGCCTAGGTTTACTATTGAACGGTGCGGCGGCGAAGTTCGACAATGTCACGCTTTGGCGACATCCCGAATTGCCGGCCATATTCGCGGCTGAACTGCGAGGGGCTTTCATAGCCGACCTTGAAGGCTGCAGTGGCAGCATCCAGGTTCTCATTCAGCATCAACCGCTTAGCCTCGTTCAGCCTCAGCCACTTCTGATACTGAAGGGGGCTCATCGCGGTGAGCTGACGAAAATGCTGATGGAAGGTTGAGAGCCCCATTTGAACCTGAGAAGCCAGTTCATCTACTCGCAGTGGTGCTGAGAAATTCAGCTTCATCCAGTCGATCGCTTTCGCAATTCGATGCCCCTTGCTTCCGACCGAGGCGATGTTCCTCAGGAGCGGTGCCTGGTCACCCTGCAACAGTCGGTAGTGGATTTCACGCTGGATCAAGGGCCAGAGGACGGGTATCGCATCGGGCTCCTCCAAGAGCTCAATCAAACGAGTGAAGCTCTCAAGCAGCTTAGAGCTCATTGTACCTACACCGGCACTTGCTTGGAGGGCATGCCCACTCGAAGGAAGCCGGCCATCTTGCGCGATCAATTCAGCCAGTGTCCGGAGATCGAGCTTGAACACCAGACCCAGGCAAGGGGCGTCTTCGCTAGCAATCGTTACCGAAGAGTGTGCGGGAATGCTCAGCGAGGTGACCAAAAATCGAGTTGTGTCGTAGGGGAAGGCATCTCCTCCGATGACCATTTCCTTAGCGCCCTGTGCGACCAACACAATGCTTGGCTCGACGATGCATGTGATCGGAGGGGCAGGCTCATTGCGCCGGTAAACGCTGAGGTCTGCAATGGCTGTAGGGAAGTCACCTGCGATTTTTGCGTGCGCTCCGATCACCCTGCAGAGCGTGCCCATAGGGTTATCTAGGAGTGGCGTTTTTAGGGTGGTGGACATGGGCAAGCTTCCAATCTTCTCGTCCCAACACAGTACGCCTCGCACGACGGTTGTACACGATCTGTCAGCAAGTCTTGGAGATTTAGGCAAGAAAACTACCCGTTTACTCTACTGATCCAGCGGTGTCAGCCAGGAAGATGGGCGGCAGTTGGGAGGTTTACGTTGCCTCGCAGCGTTCGCAACTCACACCTAATCCATTTCGAGCAGGCAGGAAGAAATGCATGAAGTCTTTGATCATAGCGTTTGCCTTGATGGCCAGTTCTCTCACTGCTGGAGCCGCCGACATGTCCCATGGAGCCAACAATTTCTACAAGAGTGAACAGGTTTCACTCGAGCGGGTTTCGTTTAAAAATCAGTTTCAGATGAACACGGTTGGGAACCTGTTTATTCCAAAAAACCTGAACCCCTCGACCCGATATCCCGCCATCATCGTGGGTCACCCCATGGGGGCCGTGAAGGAGCAAAGCTCCAATCTGTACGCGCAGAAGCTGGCCGAGCAGGGCTTCGTGACACTGGCGATTGATCTGTCTTTTTGGGGTGAAAGTCAGGGGCGCCCGCGCAACTTGGTCTCGCCAGACATCTACGCCGAGGACTTCAGTGCGGCAGTCGACTACCTTGGGTCTCAAGGCTTTGTTGAACGCAACCGGATCGGTGTTCTAGGCATCTGCGGAAGCGGCAGCTTTGCGATCAGCGCGGCTAAGATCGACCCACGCATGAAAGCGATTGCAACGGTAAGCATGTACGACATGGGCGCCGCAAACCGTAACGGCCTTAAGCATGGCGTGACGGTGGAGCAGCGAAAGCAAGCAATCGCTACTGCGGCCGCTCAAAGAGATGTTGAGTTTGCGGGTGGAGAGAGCCAGTACACTAGCGGCACTGTCGAAAAGCTGACCGAGAACTCTAATTCCATTGAGCGAGAGTTTTACGATTTTTACCGCACGCCTCGGGGTGAATTCACGCCGAAGGGCCTGTCGCCTCTGCTGACTACGCATCCCACACTGACCAGTAATGTCAGATTCATGAATTTCTATCCGTTCAACGATATCGAGACGATCTCGCCACGTCCGATGCTCTTCATTGCGGGAGAAAACGCTCACTCCCGTGAATTCAGTGAAGAGGCCTACCGCCTGGCCGGTGAACCCAAGGAACTGGTGATCGTGCCAGGTGCCGGCCATGTCGATCTCTACGACCGCGTGGAGTTGATCCCATTCAACAAGCTGGCCACGTTCTTCCACGAAAACCTTGAGTAACCTCGCTGATTGCTCAGGCGCAGCACATCTGTTGGGCCTGGGCATTTGCGTCTTTAAAAATGGCAAATTGAGAACCGCTATGGGCAGCTCGGCAATACCTCTTCAGCATTCAAACCGACATGTCTGGAGCTCAATCCTGGCAATGTCGCTCTGTGCCTTCGCGTTGGTAGCTTCGGAATTCTTACCAGTGAGCTTGCTCACGCCGATTGCCACGAATCTCTCACTTACCGAAGGCCAGGCCGGACAGGCCATTTCTATTTCGGGCTTCTTCGCCGTCGTGACGAGTTTGCTTCTGTCGAGGTTTACGCAGGGGCTCGACCGTAAACCCGTTCTCCTCGCGACCACGGCGCTGATGCTTTTATCCGGTGGCATGGTGGCTTTTGCCCCGAACTATCTGACGTTGATGGTAGGGCGTGCAGTGTTGGGAATTGCCATTGGTGGATACTGGGCGATGTCCACTGCAGTCATGATGCGAATTGCGCCCGAAACGCTCGTCCCCAAGGCGATTGCCGTAATGCAGGGGGGTACTGCATTGGCTACGGCGATCGCTGCACCGGTAGGGAGTTACTTAGGTGGCTTGATAGGGTGGAGAGGAGCATTCCTCTGCGTGCTGCCACTTGCTGCTGTCGCGCTGCTCTGGCAAGCCTTTACGTTGCCGGCAATGCCCAGTGAACGGAGAGCGGGATCGGATGGCGGCCCTTTGCGTTTATTGGGAAACAGCAAGGTAGCTTTGGGCATGGCAGCGGTGGCGCTGCTCTTCATGGGCCAGTTCATGCTTTACACCTACCTGCGACCATTCCTGGAGGCGGTAACGCACGTAGATGTCCCTACGTTGTCACTGCTGTTATTGATCATTGGTGCAGCGGGATTGCTTGGAACGATGTTGGTGGGCCCTCTAGTGACCCGAAGCCTAAACCGGGTGCTCGTGGGCATACCCCTGATCATGACTGGTCTCGCCATTGCAGTGGTGGAGGCGGGGACATGGGTTATATCTGTTGGTGTATTGCTTGGGTTGTGGGGGCTAGTCGCTACATGTGCTCCAGTCGGCTGGTTCACCTGGCTGACCAAGGCCATGCCGCGGGATGCTGAGGCAGGCGGCGGGTTGATGGTCGCGGTCATCCAACTGGCTATTACCCTCGGGGCGACCGGGGGCGGCGTGCTATACGACGGGTTTGGGTACCAGGCTACATTCTTCACCAGCGGTGCTTTGTTACTGGGCGCGACCATAATGACCAATTTGGCTACGCGCAAGTAAACAAATCGACCAGCACAGAATGTGCATGAAAACAGCATCTGCCCTTGCCCACTGCCTTCTCGCAGGTTAACAGAACGCTGTTTCAACGTTCGCCATGGGTTTGCGATCACTCAGTTAGCTCTGCAAAAGCACGAGAAGCGAGAGCTGCGACGGCATCAATCGTGGCTGAGACTTCTGTATCGCTTGGTTTCTGAAGAACCGCTGCCTGATTCAACAAGCAAAATACTAGCGATCCTTGGACATTGTCCGCGAGCATTTTTACGGCTTCATCCGAGGCGTCAGTTACCGAGATGTGGGATCTCAGGAAGTCGTAAAAGACCTGTGAAACAGCGTTCACCCCTTGGTGATACCAAAGTGCGCCGACGCTTGGAAAGCGCCCGGCAGTCCCCATAACGATCCTGTAAAAGCTCACCTGCCGCTCGCTTAGCGCAAGAGTGACGTAGCCCCTAGCAAGCTTGTAGAACCCTGTAGAGAAGTCCAGGTTGGCGTAGGAAATCTGGCATAGCTCGGCCGAAAATTTTGCGCAAAAGTCTTGAACTACGGCCTCGAACAGCTGTTGCTTACCGCCAAAAGCTCGGTATAGCGTCGCTCGAGACCCTCCAGATTTCGCAATCACATCATCCAGCGTGACGCTGTCATACCCCAACTCTAAAAACAGATCTGTTGAAACCGTCAGGAAGCTGTCGAGGCGCTCGCGCCCTTTGGGCGTTGGTGGGGTAAATTCTTTACTCACGGTCATGTTCCAGGCTAGGAAGCGATAAGTCTGCCATGACACCGTGAGAGAGAGAACATCAGACCGCGGTGAGGTGGCGCGTCGTCACTGGACGTGCACATGCAGATCGACTGTATAGCTGCTGACCGAACCCCTGAATGGCTTGGGCGCCTATGGCGCCCCAGCTTAGAAAATGTTGATTGGAAACTCGGTAATCAGCCTGACCTCATCGATGTCAAGATACCTGTAGCCGCTGGTAGCCCGGTGAGTTGATTGCCTCAGGCGAAACGACATATCGCGCGCCGGCCCGGACTGGATCACGTACTTGATGTCGAAATTTCTCTCCCAATGCTTGTTGTCCTTGTCGGTGTCATACACGTAGCGAGCGGTGTAATAGGGGTTATGACTGTGCGAGTTATCCATTCCATCCCCCCTGACATACCTGGTCATGAAGCTAAGCCCTGGTATGCCTAGAGCTGCGAAGTCGTAGTCGTATCTCAGTTGCCACGACCTCTCGTTGGCTTCTGTGAACGTTGCGTACTGAACCGCGTTGCCAATGGTGATGGTGCCGCCCATGGTGCCAAAGCCGATCCAGTCTAGGGGCTCGTCACCGTTGATCCTCTGGTGAGTGACTGAGAGTGTATGGCCACCGGTGGTGTAGGCAGTGGAAAATGACCAGGAGGTATTGTTTATGGGGCCCGCGAGGCTTCTGCCATAGTTCAACGTACGGTAAATGTTGAAGTCGAAAGCTATTCTTTGGCCTTCGTCAATGGCGTAGGTGTACTTAGTGTTGCCATAGTATTGATGCCAGGCATCTTCCAACTGGCCTGCATAGAGGGCTAGCGATAGATTCCCTTGCTGGTAGCGGCCTCCAATAAAACTAGCCGAGTCATAAGTGATCGCAGTGCCTCCACGCTTTAGGGCATAGTCGGTTGTGAACTTATCGTCAGTGTTTGAGGAGTCAACTCCGGTCTGTTTCGTGTAGTGGCCTGCCTCCAGAGTGAAATTGTCAAATTCGTTGACATTCAACTGAAGCCCCGTCGCGGCGCTGGGAAACAGCCGAACAGTATTCACCGCCAGTACAGGTGTCATTGGCATCTGTTCGCCATACTTCAGCGTACTCTTTGATGCCCGAAGCTTCAGAGCGGCACCAACCCTGGAATACTCATCGCCAGGCTTGCCATCGCCGTCGATGGGTAGGAGTCGCAAGCCTGCGGTACCGCCTCCTGCACTCAGCTTGAGGCCTAAGATTGCATTGGCATCTACCCCGAGGCCGATTGCTCCGGGTGTAAAGCCGGACTGAAAATCCAGAAGAAAGCCTTGGGCCCACTCCTGTGCGTATCCATTTCTTTCGTTAACCGGCTTGAAGGCGTTTGTCCCGGTGGCACTAGAACTGCCGTTACGGAAATCTCGATGGAAGAAAAAATTCTTATTGGTAAGCCGGAGCTTTGCGTCATCAAATATTGAATTTTCCGCTGCAGTTGCCTGAAATGATGAGATGCAGAGAGCGCCCATCAGCATTGCGCAATGGCGTGACATCTTATGTACCTTCCTTATTGTTGTTGTTTGGAGAGGTAACGCATTTGTATGAGGATATTTTTGGTCAGGAAAACTCGCTTGAGATTGCTAATCCATAAGTGTGTGCGCATTATTAATGCAGGCATGCGAGCATGCCTGCGGCATTGAGGTTGGAGTAACGACGCTCTAGTACCAAAAGCTAGGTTTTGATCTCAAAATGATCGAGGCAACTCGAGCCAGCGTTCACCCAGCAGGTTTGCAAGCATGTCATCGGTCAGTGGTGCAAAAGAGTAGAGGCGGATATCTCGATAGTAGCGTTGCATCGGATATTCCAGATCAAAGCCTGCTCCGCCCATTGACTCCATGCCAACCCTTACCGCTTCGTTGGCAGCTTTACTGGCGGCAAGCTTTGCGATGGCGCTGGAAACCTCGATGTTCTGATGACCTTGCTCCTCCGCAATCGCAGCCATTTGGGTCGTAAGCCAAGCCTGCTCGAGTGCAACGCCGGCGTATACCAGCCGATGCTGCAGCGCTTGGAATTGACCGATGGGTCGTCCGAATGCTTTACGATCTTTGGCGTACTCGACTGCCAGTTGTTGAGCGCCTCGACCAATGCCAACAGCAACCGCAGCGGCGTTCAGCCGCTCAGAGTTGAGCGTGCTCAAGACTTGGATGAAACCCTGATCTACTTCGCCCAGCACTGCGTCATCCGAGAGCTTCACGTCGTCGAAAGCAACAGAGCAGGTGTCGTAGCTGTTGATAGCGAAGGTATTGATCTCTGTTGCCGAAACGCCAGGTGCTGACTTATCGACGAGGAACATGGTTACGCCGCGCGAGCGGTGCTCGCCGGTGCGAGCGAGGACAATGAGCAGGTCTGCGTGGATCGCGCCACTGATCCAATATTTGCCACCGGTTAGTCGCCAACCGTCATCGACTCGCTTGGCCTTGGTGCGCATTGCCTGCAGGATGTCAGTGCCACCACTTTCTTCAGTCAGGCAGAACGATGCTTTGATCTCGCCGGCGCAAAGTCTCGCCAGGTACTGATCTTGCTGCTGTGGCGTCCCGTATTGGCTGAGGAGTCGAGTAGCCATGAACTGAACGACGCCGAAGACTGCCATGGAGGTTGCCCTCCGACCTAGCGCCTCCAAGGTCAGAACTTGAAGCTTGGGCGTACCACCGGATCCTCCAAATTCTTCGCCGATACCCACGCCCCAGACGCCGAGCTCAGCCAGTGCTTTATGCAGGTCGAAATCAAATTTCTTGGCATTATCCAGCTTCTGTACATGCTCAACAGGTGCAACCCGCTTGATAGTACCTTCCACTGCATCGCAGAACAGTTGCTCTTCTTCGGATAGGTTCAAAAACATCCTACTCTCCTGGGCTTCTTATGGTTGCAAAGGAGCCGGGGCTATGTGCCTTCCCGGCTGCTGGATGGGAAATCTGTCAGTCAGGTTTACCGACAGCAAGGGCATGCTTAGGCATGAGCGTGAGCATGAAGAGGGCTGCTATCACCATGATCAGGCTGATCGCATACATGCCCGCGTGATCCTTACCCGTCAGTTCGCGCGCGAGGCCAATGATCGAGGGCGCTGCAAAACCACAGAGCGAGCCTAGCGAGCTGACCAATGCAATCCCAGCCGGCGCGCTTTTGCCTTTGAGGTATGTCGCTGGAATTGCCCAGCAGACGATGATTGCCCCACTGAACCCGAACGCTGCTCCACCCAATAGGGCTAAGGACAGGGGAAGGGAGGTAGAAAGGGTAGAGAGGGATAGCATTGCTGCCCCGAACAAGATGCTGATGCAGTAATGCATTCGTCGCTCGCGTCGCAGGTCAGAGCTGCGACCGATCAAAATCATCCCAAGGGCGGCGCAGGTAAAGGGGATCATTGCGTAGAGCGAAATATGGGTGATGCTGGAAACGCCGAGCTTTTGGATAGTAGTCGGCAGCCAGAAATTGAACGCGTAGGTGCCGAGAGCAGAGCTGAAATAGAGGAATGCCAGGACATACACTTTCGGATCGGTGAGAGCGCTGAATATCGCCTCGCCACTGTGTGGGTTGACTGCTTCTGGGTCGAGGGTTGCTTTGTCATGAGCCATCAGCTCTTGATGTAGAGCCTTCTCCTCGGTGCTGAGCCAGTGCGCCTGTTCGGGTTTATCGCAAAGCAAAAGGAAGCATGCGATCCCGATGAAGATGATTGGTACAGCTTCCAGCAAGAAGAGCCACCGCCATCCCGCCAGGCCAGAAACACCATTCATTGACTCCATGATGATGCCTGAAATTGGGCCGCCCAGGATGGGGGCAACAAGCGTGGCAAGCAGAAGGGTGCCGGTCACTCGACCACGCATATAGCTTGGGAACCAGTAGCTTAGGTAGAGAATCACGCCAGGGAAGAAGCCAGCTTCAAAGATCCCAAGCAGCAAACGCAAGATGTAGAGCTGCTGAGCGGTGGTGACAAGCATGGTGGCGGCCGATGCAAGCCCCCAGAGCACCATGATTCTCGTCATGGTTTTTCGGGCGCCTATCTTGTCTAGCAGCAGATTGCTTGGGATCTCAAACAGGGCGTAGCCAATAAAAAAGATCCCGGCCGCAAAGCCGTATTGGCTTTCCGTCAAGCCTAGGTCGGGGAGCAGCTGAAGCTTCGCATAGCCGATATTCACCCGATCAAGGAAGGCGAAGATGTAGGCGACAAAGATCAGAGGGATGACGCGCAGTGCTATTTTTCGAAAAAGCACACGATTGATTGCGTTTGCTTCAGCAAGGCTCCAGCTGGAGGCGTCGATCGTCGATTTCATGGTGAGTCCAGTGTTGTTATTGTGCGGACTTCGAATGAAAGGCGCGCGTGGACGCCTTTCACCATTTAGGTCTTACTCAGCTTTGACGGTATTTTTGAGTGTTCCGATTCCCTCCACTTCAACTTCAACAACATCACCAGGTTTCATCCAGAGTGGCGGGGTACGGAATGCACCCACACCACCCGGGGTTCCAGTCGCGATCACATCCCCCGGCAGGAGCTGGGTGAAGGTTGAGATGTACTCGATCAACTCAGGAATTTTGAAAAGCAGATCGTCAAGACCTTCACGCTGTACCACCTCGCCGTTCAAGCGCGTTTCCAGGACGAGGCTGTTGATATCGGTGATTTCCTCCTTGGTGACGAGCCAAGGGCCAAAGCTACCGCTCCCGACAAAATTCTTACCCGCAGTGAACTGAAGGGTGTGTCGCTGCCAGTCACGAATGGATCCGTCATTGAAGAGGCTGTAACCAGCTACATGCTGCAGAGCGTTCTCTTTTGAGATGTGCCGACCCGCTTTGCCGATCACGATCGCCAACTCGCCCTCAAAGTCGAAAGCGGTGGATGCCTTGGGCTGGATGAGTGGCTGGTCGTGACCAACCTGGGCGCTCGCGAATCGCGTGAACAGGGTGGGGTGCTTTGGTACTTCGCGGCCAGTCTCGACAATGTGCTTGAGGTAGTTCAGGCCAACGCACAGAACCTTGTCGGGATTTGGAATGACTGGAAGCCATTGAACCTGTTCTACGCTCAGAACCGGTGCGTCGCGCAGCGCAGCGAGTTCAGCTAAACCGTCACTGGACTCTAGAACGGAGCGCAAGTCGGAATAGCATTGACCGAGCACTGCGCCAGCGTCCGAAACGGTGTCGCCACTGACGACACCGTACGAACTGCGCCCGTCATACATGAAGGATGCAATTTTCATGGACAAAATCTCTCAGGATTAACCCAGGACAATGAGAACGTGCCCGTCGTCGACGGTATCGTTTTCTACGACCTTGATCTCTTTAACGACGCCCGAGTCATCGGCCTCTACCGGGATCTCCATCTTCATGGATTCCATGATGATGACTTCATCGCCGAAGTTGACCTCCTGGCCCACCTGGACGTTGATCTTCCAAATGTTTCCGGCCATTGGTGCTTTGATTTCGCTCATCAGCTAAATCCTTTCTAATTATCTGGGGTTAAACCGGGTAGATGCCGTTGCGGCGATCGATACGAGGAATTTCACGGCGGCTGTACAAGGCAAAGCGCTTGATCAGCTCGTCACGCAGATCGTCCGGATCGATTACCGCTTCGAAGGAGAATTGATCAGCAGGATCGAACGCGTTGATGTCCTTGGCGTAGGCCTTCTGCTTTTCATCAATGAACGCAGCTCGCGCTTCACCTTCCAGGGCCTGGATCTCGTTGTAGTGGATGGCGTTGATGGCAGCTTCTGGGCCCATCAGGGCGGGCATTGCACCAGGCAAGGCGAGCTGTGCGTCTGGCATGGTCGGGCCGCCCGACATGCCAAGGTAGCCACCGCCGTAACCTTTGCGAACCATGACGGAGATCCGCGGCACCTTCGCTTCACAGACCGCATGCAGCAGCTTCGCGCCGTGACGAATGATCCCCGCCTTCTCTACGGCGCTACCGATCATGTAGCCACTGATGTCCTGCAGGAAAAGCAGTGGAATATTGAAGGCGTTGCACGCCCAGATGAAACGGGTAGCTTTGTCGGCGCTGTCGTTGAACAGGACACCGCCTTTGTTCTTCGAGTTGTTCGCGATAATGCCGACAGGGCGGCCGCCCAGGTAAGCGAACGCGGTGTAGATCTCTTTGGCAAAGAGTGCCTTCATCTCAAAGATCGAGCCTTCATCGACTAGCGACTCAATGAGTTCCCTTACCTCAAACGGACGGTTCTGGTCTGCTGGAACGATTTCGGTAATCGATCGTTTGGAGGCAGGCTGTTTCGGTTCGCGCAGAGGAGGAAGCTGGCTGTTGTGGCTTGGGAAGAAACGGAGGTAGTCAGCAGCTGCCTTGAGCGCTTCTTCTTCATTTTGAGCCAGATAGTCGCCGAGCCCGCTCATGGCGCAGTGCATGCGAGCACCGCCCATTTGCTCTTCGGTTACCTTTTCGCCGATTGCTGCTTCAGCCAAGCGCGGAGAGCCCAGGTAAGCAGTTGCCTGTTTGTCGACCATGATGACCAGGTCGCACAATGCTGGCACATAGGCAGATCCGGCAGGTGATGGGCCGAACATTACGCAGACCTGGGGCACTACACCCGAGATTTGCACTTGCGTGTAGAAAATGTTGCCCCATGCAATCCGCCCGAGGTAGCAGTCAAATTGGCTGTCGATACGAGCGCCAGCACTGTCCACCAGGTAGATGATTGGCATCTTGGCATCGACAGCAATTTCTTGCATACGGACGATTTTGCGGAAGGTGTGGTAGCCCCAGGTGCCCGCTTTGACTGTCATGTCGTTTGCGATGACAGCGACTTCTTGGCCGTTGATCTTGCCAATTGCCGTTACCACCGCGTCGCCAGGCATGCCACGAGATGCGCCAACCAGCAGACCGTCCTCAAGGTATTCGCCGTTGTCGAAGAGGATGTTGAGACGATCGCGAACCAAGATCTTGCCCTGAGCCTGGTGCTTCTCTTTTGCTTTGTCCGAACCGCCGGCGCGTGCGATTTCGACGCGGCGCTGCAATTCTTTTACGTTTTCGTAACCGCTCATGCCTTCACCTCTTTCTTGGCAAAAAATTTCTCGATACCGCGACGTAGCTCTTCGGAGCACATGAACGCAGGGCGCAGGCCGCGGGCCAGCTCCAAGCCTTCAATCAGGCCAACGGACGAGATTTTGTTGAATGCGTGCTTGCCCCGACGGACAGTGGCAGGCTCCAGATGTGTGAAGGTTTTCACCAGCTGGTCTACCAAAGCGTCAATTTCATCAGCCGTGGAAACCTGATTTACGAGGCCCATGCGATAGGCCTCTTGAGCATCAATAGTGCGGCCGGTAAGGGCCAAATCCAGAGCGTTGCGCTCTCCCAAACGACCCAGAAGCGCTGGGAGAATGAAAAGGGGGAAGAGGCCAATTTTCACTTCCGGAGAGCCGAACTTGGCGCCTTCGGTGCAATAGGCAAAGTCGCAGGCAGCGACCAAGCCGCAAGCGCCAGCCATTGCGGGGCCGACGACGCGGGCAATTACTGGCTTGCTCAGGGTCGGAATTACGCTGAATAGGCGCTGCCAAGGTTCACCTGTTTCCCACAGCTGAGTACCGCCTGCGTCAACAGTGGAAAGAAATTCGTCAAGATCACCGCCGGAGGAGAAGCACTCGCCTTCACCTGTGATGACGATGACTCGGATGTCCTGCTCACCGTCCAGCTGTATCAACGTGTCGACCAGATTGCTGGCAGTCACGGTGGCAATCGCATTTCGCTTGGCAGGATTGCTCAGGATGATGGTAGCGCGTGGGCCTTGGCGCTCGACCAGGAGCTGCGTTGTGCTCAAGGGATTCTCCTTTTTTGTTTTACTAACCGTTGTTAGTTTTCGAGAATATAGCTAGGCTTTGTTTCCAGCACAAGCCTGGTCGTCGTTTTTCAGCTTTCCGTCGCGATGCCCATAGATAGCGGCGCGCAAGCAGAGACGGACGTATCGATGCTAGTGACTTACAACTGTTAGTTTTAGGAGATGATCGTGACAGAACAAAAACTACTGATCGCGAATCGCGGCGAGATCGCATGCCGGGTGATTCGCTCCGCCAAAGCTCTCGGAATTCCTACCGTTGCGGTGTATTCCGAAGCAGATGCCGAATCTCAGCACGTGAAGGCTGCTGATGAGGCGTTTCTCATTGGCCCGTCCAAAGCGGCGGAAAGCTATCTAGATGCGGAGAAGGTGCTACGCGTTGCCAAAGAGAACGGTGTAACGCTGGTACACCCCGGCTATGGCTTCCTGTCTGAAAACACCGACTTCTCCGACGCTTGCGCTGCTGCCGGTATTACCTTCATTGGCCCAACCGCAGAAGTGATCAAGGCAATGGGGGACAAGCAGCGCTCCCGTCACTTGGCCATCAAGGCGGGCGTACCTGTGCAACCTGCGGCAGAAAACGTTACTGCCGAAGATCCAGAGGCGCTGATCAACGCCGCCCGAGTGGTGGGTTACCCGCTCCTGGTTAAAGCGTCAGCGGGAGGTGGCGGTATCGGGCTGAAACCTGTTCATTCGCCTGCTGACCTGGTTGAGGCGGTCGCTGCAACACAGCGCATGGCTGAGCGTGCTTTCGGCGACGGTACCGTCTTCCTGGAGAAGCTGATTGAAAGTGCTCGCCACATCGAAGTGCAGGTATTTGGTTTTGGCAATGGTGAGGCTGTGCACCTCTTTGAGCGCGATTGTTCGATCCAGCGCCGCTACCAAAAGGTGCTTGAAGAGTCTCCCGCGCCGAACGTGCCGTCGGATGTTCTAGCGCACATGGCGGAAGCTGCCGTAAACCTCGCCAAACTCTGCCGATACGATGGTGCCGGTACCGTAGAGTTTCTCTACGACGACAAATCGAAATCGTATTTCTTCCTTGAGATGAATACGCGCATTCAAGTAGAGCATCCTGTCACGGAGGCTGTGACTGAGGTAGACCTGGTTGAGGCTCAAATTCGTCATGCGCTGGGGGAGGGCGTGGAGGCTGAGCTGAAGCAGCAGTCGATCCAGCGCCATGGGCACGCCATTGAGGCCCGTCTCTACGCGGAGTCTCCTGAGAAGAAGTTCATGCCTGCTCCAGGCCTGATCGAAGAGCTTGAGGTGCCTCAGGTAGAGGGTGTTCGCATTGATGGCGGATTCGTAGCTGGTGATCGAATCACGCCTTTCTACGATCCGATGATCATGAAAATCATCGCGCATGGCAAAGACCGTGCAGAGGCAGTTTCGCGCCTCCAAAAAGCACTCACAGAACTCAAAATTTCTGGCCTCAAAACCAATCGCCAGTTCCTGCTCCGCGTGTTGGCTGAGCCTGCCTATCTCGAGGCAAAGGTTCACACTCGCTTCATTGATGAGCACAGCGAAAGCCTGTTCGCTGTCGCAGCAGAACAACCAGCTTAAGAGGAGATCGTCATGGCTGTTACCACACCCAACGTGCCGGGCATCGAAGGCCTCTCTGAGTTGGCATCGCGCTATATCAACGTTGAATCACTCCCATGGAAGCCCACGCCCACACCCGGCATCGACATGAAAATTCTCCTGCAGGATAAGGAGAGCGGGCTTCTCACTGCGCTGTTCCGCTGGGCTCCTGGAACCCGGCTGCCTCTGCATGAGCATGTCGAGGTGGAGCAAACCTACGTACTGGAGGGCAGCATCGTAGATGACGAGGGTGAGGTCGTCGCAGGCGACTTCGTTTGGCGCCCTCGTGGCAATCAGCATCTGGCACGTTCGCCGAATGGGGCGCTGGTGCTTTCCTTCTTCCTTCGCCCGAACAAGTTCCTGGAAGGCGTACACGCTGGTCAGAATCTGGAGTAAACAAATGAGCGACCTGCCAAAGAAAATTTGGATCAACGAAGAGGGGCCACGTGAGGGGTTCCAGATCGAAGCCAATCCTATCCCACTGCATCGAAAGGCTGAGCTGATTGAGGCTCTAGCTGAGACGGGGCTGAAGCAAATTGACTGCGTTTCGTTCGTCAATCCGAAACGCGTTCCAGGGATGGCTGATGCTGATGAGCTAGCTGCTGCTATCAACAAGAAGCCTGGCGTACGCTACACAGGTCTCTGGCTGAACCAGCAGGGGCTAGAGCGCGCTTACAAATCTCAGCTGGATATCATCGGGGCTATCCGTGTAACAGCGTCGGAAGCTTTTTCAGTCAACAACACGAACAAGAACATCGAGCAGACGCTCGATGAGCAGCGCGCATGGCTGAAGTCGTACGCAGAGCATGATGTTCCGGTTGAGTGGGGCTACGTCATGACTGCTTTTGGGTGCAACTATGAAGGCTATATGCCCATCCCCCAGGTTGTCCGAATGGTGGGAGAGGTGCTGGATCTGGCGACCGAAGCGGATGTACAGCTCAAGGGTGTGTACCTTGCTGATACCGTTGGCTGGGCAAATCCATTGATGATGGAAAGGACGATTGGCGCCGTTCGCGAGAAGTGGCCTGACCTGGCGTTAGGCCTCCACCTTCACGACACCCGGGGTACAGGCTTGGCGAATGTATATGCGGCGCTCAAGCTGGGTGTTGCGAAATACGATAGCTCCTGTGCTGGCCTGGGTGGTTGCCCATTCGCAGGCCATCGCGGCGCTGCAGGAAACATCTGCACCGAAGACCTCGTGTTCATGTGTGAGGAGATGGGGATCGAAACTGGCGTCAATCTCGACGCCTTGATCGAAGTCGCAAATCTTGCAGAGGATATCTTCGGTCGTCAGCTGCCGGGCAAGGTCATGCACGGTGGCAGCTTGGGCCGCTACAAAAAGGCGTAACGCAAGCAAGATGTAAAAAACCCCACCTTCAAGGTGGGGTTTTTGGTTCAGCTGGATTTAAATCCTACCATTCTGAGCGACAGTTCGATGTGCTGCCGCTCCAGCTCCTCAAGTCCGAGCTTGCCCCCCGGCTGATACCAGGTGCAGATGCCGGTCAGCATGGAGATCAGTGCTTTGGTTGTGAGGTTGCAGTCAGAGACATCGAAGATTCCTTCCTTCACACCATCCTCGATGATTTGACGAACCCGACGCTCGTACTCTGAGCGCAAGCGGGTAACCATGCGGTAATTATCCTCATCCAGGCTGCGAAGCTCCATGTTGCCGATGAAGACCTCTTTGCGGCGCTCAGTATGGAAATGCAGATGCACACCTACCATGGCCTCAAAACGCTGGTATGTGGATGGCTGAAGATCCACCTTTTCGGTGAACTCCATCAGGAGATCACGCATCACGGCCTTGAGGACGGTAGCTAAGAACTCTTGCTTGTTGCTGAAGTAGTTGTAGAGGGAGGCAGCTTTGATGCCCACCTGCTCCGCAAGGGTTCTCAGGGTCATCGCCTCGTAGCCGTACTTGGCAATCAACTCCACGCCGGCGGTGTGAATGGCTAATTCGGTGACTTCTCGTTTCGCGCCTACGGGTCGCATCAGGTAAATGTCTCTATATGAATGGGAGGGCGGCTTAGCGGGTCAGATAGCCACCATCCACAGGAACCATCGCGCCAGTAATATAGCTTGCCAGGTGTGAGGTCAAGAACACTGCCGGCCCTACCAGCTCGTGCGGTTCGCCCGTACGCCCCATAGGCACGTGACTAAGGAATGCCTCAAGCTTGCTAGGATCTTGCCGTGTCTCTTGCGACATAGCTGTCGGGAACGAGCCTGGAGCGAGACCATTTACACGGATCCCGTCAACGGCCAGTTCAGATGCCAGAGCCTTAGTAAATTGCAAGACTGCGCCTTTGGATGTCACGTAGCTGGATAGTGAGGCCAGGCCGGATGTGAAGCTGTGGATGGAGCCGATGTTGAGTACTGAGCCTTTCGTTTCTTTTAAATGGGGTAGGAAGGCATGGGTGACATTGAACATGCCGTTTACATTCACTGCCATGGTTCGACGCCACTGTTCAGGGCTCTTGTCGCTGGCGAATGGAGCGCGGAAGAGCAGGCCAGCATTGTTGATCAGCGCCGTGATACTGCCGATTTCACGCTTTACGAGTTCCGAGAGGGCGGCACAAGCAGCCTCGTCACAGATATCGAGGGCGAATGCATGAGCCTTACCACCTTTGTCGCATATGGCTTTGGCTGTCCCTGAGGCAGTGTTCATGTCAATGTCGGTCACGATGACGGTTGCCCCCGCTGTAGCAAAACCATGGGCGAGGGATGCGCCATTCCCTCGGCCGCCCCCTGTGATCAGTACGATTGCATCATCAAGGCGTAGTGAAAGGTCAAGCATGGTGAGTCCTCGTCTTGTTTTTGGAATAGGAAACTAACGCTCGTTATTTTTAGCCCCTTTAGGTCGAATTACAAGGCCTGCAGGCGATTCATGCTCTGAATTTTGCACCGGGCCGCTCCTTCCCGTAGGCCTTTTCGTTCTAAAAACCCTGCATTTTCCCTCTTGCAAACTAACGCAGGTTAGTTATTCTGGGCGTCCAGACAGCTCGGACGCTGCGTGGACATCTGCGCGCTTGGGGCTTCAAAACAATTACAAGAGGATTTTTCATGTCTAGCCGTATGCTGCTGGGTGGTCACATCACCCATAACGCCAAGCGCTTTCCAGAGAAGGTGGCCCTCATCGACAAGGCCGGTCGGACTACCTATTCGGAGTTCGAGTCGGGCGCTAACCAGGTCGGGCACTCGCTCCTGGCACAAGGCGTGGTTCATGGCGACAAGGTAGCGTTTCTCGCAAGCTCAAGCCGTCAGTGGGTTGAAGCGTTCTATGGTGTCGTCAAGATCGGTGCAGTCGCTGTGCCGCTGAATTATCGAGAGACGCCTGAGCAGATTCTGATGATGCTGGAGGACAGCGGCTCAAAAGTCTTGTTCGTGTCTGAACAGCACGTAGAGGCATTTGGCCCACTCCTGGAGTCATTGGCACTGCCTATCGTGAGACTCGAGTCGTTGAGTGCCTTCAAAGGTAACAGCACCAACCTGCCTCATGCCGCAGAGGCGCTCAGCGAGCATGATCCTGCCGTAATTCTATACACCGGTGGCACTACAGGTCGTTCGAAAGGTGTACTGCTCAGCCACTCGAACCTTTTCTGGAACTCGTTGAACGAGATTATCGACACCGACATGGAGGAGGGCGACAACACCTTGATTGCGACTCCTTTGCACCACTCTGCAGCACTCAATTGCTGGCTCCTCCCGCATCTGTATCTGGGGGCTACTGCAACCTTGCTGGAAAAATATGCCACCGAAGACGTGTTGAGAGTCATCAACAAAGAGCGCGTCACCAACACCTTCATGCCTCCATCATTGGCACGTGAATTCGTCCTGCATCCTCTCGCAAAGGAATTGGATGTGAGCTCCATGACCCGTTGGTATGTGGGCAGCGGGATTCTGACTGCAAATGATCGTGGCGCAATGAAAGCGTGCATCCCAGGCGTGAAAATCTACTACCAATACGGCCTTACGGAGGCAGGCCCGATCGCTACGGTCTTGAAAGAAGAGGACTATGAGCGCGCCCGTGGCTCGATCGGTCGTGCCTTTCAGAACGTTGAGGTGGCCATCGTCGACGACAAAGGCAATGTGGCGCCACCGGGTGAAATCGGTGAGATCGTACTTCGTGGGCCAACCGTGATGCTTGGCTATCACAATCGTCCAGACGCAACAGCGGACGCCATCGATCAGGACGGTTGGTTGCACACTGGCGACCTGGCGCACATGGACTCGAATGGCTTTGTGTACTTCTACGATCGCCTGAAGGACATGATCAAAACCGGCGGGCTGAACGTGTATTCCCAAGAAGTTGAAGCAGTGCTGGCCAAGCATGAGCACGTCCGCGAGGTAGCTGTCATCGGCTTGAACAATGAGCGTTGGGGTGAGGAAGTCACCGCTATCGTTGTGTTGCACGATGGCGTGGTTGGCAGTGCTGAACTGCTTGTTGCTCACGCTCGGGAGCACTTGGCGAGCTATCAGCTTCCTAAGCGGGTTGAATTCATCGCTTATTCAGACATGCCGTTCAACCATAACGGCAAGATTCTCAAGCGTGAACTCCGTCAACGTTTTGAGCCACAAGGCTGAGGCTGATTATGGCAATCGATTTTGAAAAACAAGGCCGAGTGGCGCTGGTTACGATCAACCGCCCCCAGGCCATGAATGCAATCGACCTGAACACACACCTCGCCTTCCGCGAAATCTGGTCAAGGATCAATCAGGATGACGACATCCACGTTGTCGTACTGACGGGTGCGGGATCCAAAGCGTTTTGTTCGGGAGCGGACATTGGGACGTTTTTGCCGTACCTGCGGGAGCGGGCGCTCAAGGAAATCGATGATGGCGATTTCTGCGGCATTAACCGCGGTTCTCCGACCACCAAGCCGATCATCGCCGCCATCAATGGGCTGGCCTATGCTGGCGGGCTTGAGATTGCTCTGGCATGCGACCTGCGAATTGCGGTGGATTACGCAAAGTTCGCACTTCCAGAGCCACGTTGGGGGGTGATCGCAGGTGCCGGCGGAGTTACTCGCCTATCCAGGGTGGTTCCGAGCGCGCTAGCTACGCACATGGTGCTCACTGGGGAACCGATTACTGCTGAGCGGGCACTGGCCGACGGTTTGGTAAGTGAGCTCACTTCCTCTGAAAACCTACTGTCCAGAGCGATGGAAATCGCCCACGGCATTACTAAAAACGGCCCACTGGCAGTTCGTGCGTCGCTCCAGGTAATCCGCCGCGGCGCTGACTGTGGGTTGGATGCAGCTCTTGAGCTTGAGCGCACGGCTTTCCGCAGAATCCTCATGAGTGAAGACTTCAAGGAAGGCATAGCTGCATTCACTGAGAAGCGTGAGCCTGCCTATAAGGGCCAATAGAGAAGGGGATGTCACCTTCGTTGCAGGTGCATTGGCGGCGGCTTATTCAATTTCCACTGCCGCCAGTGCTTGAGCAACACCTTATTGAGGCGAGGGTCGATGAGTACACCTGCAGAGAGCTTGGCCGCCATCTTCGCATTGGAGGAGGTGGAGGCAAATGTATTTAGGGGTGAAAGCCAAGATCTGAGATTGCCTCAGCTATTTGGCGGACAGGTTCTAGGCCAAGCCGCTATGGCCATGACCCGCACCGTCCTGGCGGACAAAAAGCTGCATTCACTCCACGGCTACTTCGTCAGGCCAGGACGTGCTAACGCACCTGTGATGTATGAAGTTGAAACCATCCAAGATGGGAGGAGCTTCAGCCGCAGACGACTGACTGCCTGGCAGGATTCCAAGGTCATATTCGTGGGCGATGGTTCATTCCATATTGTGGAGGAGGGCATGCATCACCAGCATGCTGCCCCAATGGTTCCTCCACCTGAGAGCCTGCCGACCGAGTTGGAGCTCTTGGACGGTAAAAGGGAGCTGATTGCCGAAATCCGTTCGCGCTATGAGGTGGCCGAGGCTATAGAAATACGTCCGGTTGAACCGATTGATCCCAGTAACCCAATCAAGCATGCGCCCAATAAGAGTTTCTGGTTTCGATGTGGATCTATCGAAACTCGCGATTCGGATGTACATCGTAGTTTGCTGGCTTATGCCAGTGACACTGCATTGTTGATCACGTCGTTGCTACCTCATGGCGTGTCAGATATGCAAGATGACATGCGAGTTGCGAGCCTCGATCATGCTATATGGTTCCATTCCGATTGTTATGTTGACGACTGGTTGTTGTATTCAACAGATAGCCCATGGAGTGGCGCAGGTCGTGGTCTAGCGCGAGGTCTCCTGTTCGATCGACATGGGAAGCTGGTTGCGTCTGTAGCACAAGAGGGTCTAATCAGAAGACTCTGAGCTTTCTCAAACGGCGGCCACCTGCTTGGTGGTTGCTGTTTTTTACGACCCACCAAAAATCTCCTATCTTAAAAATAATAAGTGACACCTCCAGGGTGTCATCAGGGAAGGAAAAATAAAAATGAACCCTAGTTCTGCGCCATTTTATATGCGTGCATCATTTGCATGCATTCTGCTTTCTGCCAACCCGCTTACTTCGTACGCCGCTGATCAATCTACTTCACCATGGATGCTGGGTAATTGGCAGGGGGGTAGGGACGAGCTCCACAGTAAGGGGTTGGATTTTGATATTAACTATCGGAGCGATAGCGCCTATAACGCCTCTGGCGGTTACAATAAAAACAAAAAAGTTGCTTATGCTGACCAATACATGCTTTCTGTTGCAGCTGATCTCGGCAAAATTTTAGGAGCGCGCCCTAGTAAGGCAGTCCTGACATTGATAGATCGGAACGGACAGGAGCTTGCCAAAGAGCGTTTGACCGACCCTCGCTCAGGTTCTTTGACTCAGACGCAAAATGTTTACGGTCGCGGCAGTGTCACAAGGCTATCGCAGCTGTATTACGAACTGGAGATTCAGAGGCCATCTTCCTACTTTCGAGTTGGGCGATTCGGCCCTGAAGAGTTTGGGCAATTTGATTGCGATTTTCAAAACCTAATTTTTTGTGGAAATTCAGGCGGAAACTGGCACGGAGATGATTGGTATAATTTCCCAATCGGACAATGGGCTACCGCGTTGAAGCTCAAGATACAAGATGGCGTGGATTTCCAAATCGGAGTGTTCGAACAGAACCCTACACTCCTAGAAAATGATAATGCGTTCAAAATTAATATGAGCGGCGCTGAAGGTGCACTGATTCCGTTTGAGGTTATCTGGTCACCAAAGAAAGCTTTTTTTGGACGCCCTGGAGAATTTAGATTGGGCGCATTCTACAATACCACAGATGCGGATGACCTTCGTTACAACAGTGATGGCCGAGAGCATGCATATGAGCCTGATAGTCGCTTCGAATCTCACCGCGGTCGAAAAGGCTGGTGGTATGTAATCCGGCAGACGGTCGGGGCGATCGATGAAGATCCTCAGCGCGGCATTGAGGTGTTTTCAGAGGGGTTCTGGAATGATAGAGATACAGGGGCGGTTGCGAATCACTATAATATTGGTGTAATCATAAAAGGCCCGTTCGCATCAAGACCACAAGATTCCATCGGACTCGCTGTTGGTGGACTCAGTCTTTCTTCAAATGTCACAAAGTACCAACGCGAAGTCAATAACTATAATCGAATCTCTGATTTTGATAATCCCATTTACATGCCAGTGCAAACAGATGAGTACAGCAGTGAGCTTTACTACGGCGTCAAGGTTACAAACTGGCTTACTGTGAGGCCAAATCTGCAGTACATAGTCCACCCAGGAGGTGTGGATAAGGTCGATGATGCCTTTGTAATGGGGCTGATGATACGTGCGAGTTTCTAGCAAGTTTGCGGCTGAAAGCGGGAAGCATTGAGCTTGCCGCTTTCGTTTAATGCTAGCGCTGCAGGGTTGTAGTTTGTAGGTGCGCTAAGAAGCTCTGCAGCTCCCTGCTGCGCATCGTGCCCTTGCGCAGAATGACTCCATACGGGGGGAGACCCTCTATCACGTGGCCCGGTAGCACCTTGATCAGTCCGGTACGCACATGGTCATGGATGACGGCTTCGCTTAGAACCATGATCGAGTCTGTCAATTGAATCAATTGCAACATCGCCCAGATGGATGAGCATTCAATTGTTTTTGTTGGAGGTAATAAATCCTGATCTGCCCACCATCGCTCCAAAGCCTTACGGCCTGGGCTAGCGGCTGGTTGTAACAGCCATGTCCATTGGCGAACCATTTCCTCCATGTGAGTAGGTTGTTTCCCTGCGAGCGGGTGGTCGCTACGAACAGCGACTACCAGGCGATCATTGCCTAATGGCTCAAACTCAAATCGCGAACGATCACTGGGCGCACTCAAGCGAGCAATCGCGACATCTAGTCGTTCTTGTTCCAGCATTTCAATAAGCAAGTCACTGGTGTCGCTCATCATCCTTACCCCCAAGTGAGGAGAAATTTGCTTGAGAGCGGCTATGGTCGTAACAACACGATCTAGAGCGCCACCCATAACGACCCCGACAGCTAGATGACCAAACCCTCCTTCAGCTCGTGCAGTAAGATCTTCGACGCAGCGATCAAGGCTGTTCAAAGCGGAGTGCGCAAATTTGAGTAATTCCTCACCAACTGGAGTGGGCACCACCCCTCGAGGTTGTCGATCAAAAAGAGCACATCCGAAGGCATCTTCCACTTCCTGCAACATTCGCGTGAGCGTTGGCTGCGACATGTTCAAGGTCTCTGCTGCGCGATGAAGGTTCTGACTGGCCCCCAGCGTGACTAGCATGTAGAGATGTCGATACTTTAAGCGCTTGAAAAGGCTATGAGTTTTGGTGCTTGGATTGGCAGGTAGCTGATTCATGGCATTTCGACATTGTTTTTATGTGATTCGATTTGCGTATCAATAAAGCAAAAAAACCCATTAGTCAAACATCGCTTCCATGGCTAGGGTTGCCTCAGTGCGCGAGAGGGGGGCAGTACAGCCACTTCTCCAGGACGGTACGTCTGGCTGCGCCACACTGCACATTGCTGGGTCAATAACAAAAAGGAAAAGCCATCTATGTCGCAACAAAATTTCACCTTAGAACAGCGCCTGCAACGACTGGAAGATCGAGAGAAAATTAAGGAGCTTAAATTCAAGTATGCTTTTCACTTGGATAACGGATACAGTCCTGAGCATATTGCGGATTTGTTTGCTGAGGATGGCGAGTGGATCATCAAAGGTGTTGGTGGTGATGTGAAGGGGCGAGCCGCAATTAGAGGGCACTGTAGTAATCTGAGTAGGCAAATATCTTGGAGTCAACACGATATATTCTCTCCTCGAATAGAAATAAGCGAGCAGGGCGATCGCGCAATTGCTCACTTCAATCTCGTTTGCCTCTTAACGATGAGTACCGAAAATGCACCCCAGGGTGAGGCATTCTTGCTTGCCGGAAACTATACCGATCACTTGATAAAAGTGGGGGGCGATTGGTTGTTCCAGTCGATGACAGGAACGATCGAGCAGTCGTCTCCTTGGTCAGCGGGTTGGGTTGAAGCGTCCTTCAAGAAAGAATCTTGGTGATTTCTGATCAAAGAATTGACAGTCGAGGTAGAAATGACGTTGCTAACTCCGTTTGACCTTGCAGGATTATCGCTCAGTTCTCGCGTAGTGATGGCGCCAATGACCCGCTCTCGCGCGAAAGATACCGTCCCTGACGCCAGCACTGCCGAATATTACCGCCAGCGCGCCAGTGCAGGTTTGTTGATCACTGAAGGATCGCAGATCAGCCAAGAGGGCCAAGGGTACCTTTTTACACCAGGGATCTTTTCGCCGGCTCAAGTAGAAGGTTGGAGCAAGGTTACCGAGGCAGTACATGAAGAGGGTGGACGAATCTTCATTCAGCTTTGGCATGTCGGTCGTATTTCGCACACATCGTTGCAGCCATCTGGACAGGCACCCGTGTCCTCCGTAGACACTTTGGCAGAAAACACCACTTGCTATGGCTATGGCCCAGACGGCGAGCCTGGGCAGGTGCAGGTCACCAAGCCACGCGCGCTGACCACCGAAGAAATCGCTCGAGTATCCAATGATTTTGTAACGGCTGCTCAAAATGCGATCAAGGCGGGTTTTGATGGCGTCGAAATTCACGGAGCCAACGGATACATTTTCGAGCAGTTCATCAATGGTGGTCTCAACACCCGTACTGATCAGTACGGCGGTGGCATTGAAAACAGGCTTCGATTCCTCCTGGAGACTGTAGACCTATTGTCGCAAGCGATTGGCAGCAATCGTATCGGTTTACGTATTGCCCCTTTCGGTCGCCTTTCAGCGATGCCTGCGTTCCCCGATGAGCGAGAAACCTGGTTAGCTGCAGCGAAGGCCTTGAGCTCTCGAAACCTCGCATACCTGCACCTTAGCGATCAGGATTCTCTTTGTGGAAACCTCCTCAATCGCTCGTTTGTCAGGGAGCTGCGCGACGCCTACCAAGGTACTGTGATGTTCGCAGGCTCTCTGACGCTGGAGGTTGCTCAGTCAATGTTGGACGAGGGCCTTATCGATTTGGCTGCTTTTGGAAGGCCCTTTATCTCCAACCCGGATCTGGTGGATCGCTTTCGGAGCGGCTACGCGTTAACACCATTTGATCGCTCGACATTCTACGGTGGTGGCGACAGAGGCTACATCGACTACCCCGTAGCCCAACCAGCGTGATGGCCCACTAAGGACTATTGAGCAGTGAAAGCAGCGCGGTCGGAAGACCCGCTGCTTTTTTTCGACTCTATTGACGCACGCAGGAGCAAACGAGGTTGTGCGATTTGATTTTTGCATCGAATGGCGCAGTTTTTCCATTGGCCAAGCATCGCAGGATTGTTTAGGTTCGTTAGCGGCACTCAAAATACAACATGAGGTTTCTCTAAAGCCTCAAAAGCCGGAGCTAGACGCTATGCCTGCGCAACATTTGATCGACCTCTCTCGTCCCGCAATTTCAGCAGAGGCCACGAGCTTCCTGGGTAGCTCCCATCGTCTTTTCATCGATGGTCAGTGGCTTGAAGCGCGAAGCGGTCAGAGAAGGAAAGTGTATGACCCCGCAACTGGGCAGGTCATTGCGGAAGTCGCCGACGCCGACCAGGAAGACGTCGAGAAGGCAATCCTGGCTGCTCGAAAATCTTTCGATGGTGGTGCTTGGCGCAAGCTGTCGGGTTCTGAAAGAAGCAAGGTGCTGTGGCGTATTGGAGACCTGATAGACAAATACTCGCAGGAGTTGGCTGAGCTTGAAGTGCTTGATGAAGGTTCGCCATACGGCATCGTGAAAGACGCCTACGTGCGTAACTCTGCGGAGCATTTCCGCTATTACTCCGGATGGTGCACCAAGCTGAATGGGCTTTCTGTGCCTGTCGGACTTGCAGGTGAATGGCATGCCTATACCACTCATGAGCCAGTTGGTGTGGTCGGCCAGATTATCCCCTGGAACGTCCCACTGCTGATGGCTGCCTGGAAGCTGGCTCCTGCGCTCGCGGCTGGCTGCTCGATCGTGCTTAAGCCGGCTGAAGACACTCCACTTACTGCACTGCGCCTTGCTGCAATTTGCGAGGAGGCCGGTCTGCCACCAGGGACATTGAATGTCATCACGGGGGATGGCCGCTGTGGCGCTGCTCTGGTCAACAGTCCGCTTGTAGACAAAATCGCATTCACTGGCAGCACTGCCACTGGCAAAGCCATTGCCGCGGCAGCAGCAAAAACCTTGAAGCGTGTCACTCTCGAGCTTGGGGGTAAAAGCCCAGTGATCGTCTTCCCGGATGCTGATTTGTCGACTGCCATTCCAGGCGTAGCTCAAGCGGTCATGCTGAACAGCGGTCAAGCATGTACTGCAGGCTCGCGTCTTTATATTCATGAAGACGTCTATGACGATGTCATCAATGGTGTCGCTGAATTCGTATCGCAGATGAAGCTTGGTCACGGCCTGAACCGTGCCACGCAACTGGGGCCACTGATTTCCCAGCGCCAGCTGAGTCGAGTGAGTGAGCTGGTGCGCGCGGGAGTGAAGGAGGGGGCCAAGGTCGTCTGTGGCGCCAGTGAGATTGGCGGGGATGGCTTCTTCTATCAGCCCACGCTACTCGCAGATGTTCAGCCCGGAATGACGGTCTATCGCGAGGAAATTTTTGGCCCTGTGATTTCGGCGATGAAGATCTCGAATCAGAGCTTGGACGACCTCGCGCGCGAGGCCAACAACACCGAGTACGGCCTTGCAGCAAGTATCTGGACTCAGAACGTTAGCCAAGCACATGCGCTGGCTGCTCGTATCCGTGCGGGCATCATCTGGGTGAACAGCCATAACCAGATCGACCCTTCGCTGCCTTTTGGTGGTTTCAAAGAGTCTGGCATTGGGCGAGAAATGGGCCTTCATGGGCTTGAGCATTACACCGAGACCAAGTCGGTAGCAGTTCTGCTCAAGAGTTAATACCTGTTGCCCGGGAACCTGCTTGCCCGGGCTACATACGACGACACAGCACGCGGCTCCTGGAGCATCACTTCGTGATGAGCCCGGGGGCCTTTCGCTGCGTAAGCTCTCCAAGCGCGAAAAAAAACAATAGGTGCGCAGAAAATGCAATTTCAGAAAGACGTCACTGAAGAAGTGAATACCCTAACCCTGTCTAAACTTCCGCTCTGGTTCGGGGGGCTATTGCTGTTGCTTACCTTACCCCTCATGGCTGGTGGGCTTTATCTAGCCTGGCTGGGCGGCTCGCTGTTCTACCTCTTCACTGCTGTAGTCCTTGCAGCGTCCTCATATGGGTTCTTTAAAAGGCAGAAGCTTGGTGTAGTGGCTTATCTGCTTCTGGTCGGCACTACCAGTCTATGGGCAGTTTACGAGGTTGGTTTTCAATTTTGGCCCTTGGTACCACGACTTGCCGGCATCCTGCTTTTGCTGATTCCAGTCTGTTTGCTGGCTACCAAGGTAGGTTTTGCCAACCGAAAAGCTTGGGTTGGTGCTTCCGGGATCACCGCAGCCTTGCTGATCGTTGGCTTCGTTGCGATGTTTTTCCCTCATGGTGTGATCAAGGGCGTAGCTCGGCCAGCTGTGGCAGGAGGCGCCCCTGACAAAGCTGTGAACGGAAACTGGCAGCACTATGGCCGCACCCCAACAGGAACGCGTTTCGCGCCACTGGAGCAGATTACGCCTGGCAATGTGACCGACTTGGAGGTCGCTTGGACGTTCCGCACGGGCGAAATCGCGGATGTAGGCTCTGAAAACCAGAACACGCCGGTGCAGGTTGGAGACACATTGTTTATCTGCACCCCTTTGAACAAGGTGTTTGCCATCGATGCCAACACCGGCAAGGAGATTTGGCGATTCGATGCCAAAGTGCAGAACAACAAGGTCTGGAATCGTTGCCGGGGAGTGAGTTTCTACGACTCCACGGAGGTTTCTGATAATGTCCGTAACGCATCTGCCGTGGTTCAGGACTGCCCTCAACGCGTGATCCTCTCGACGCTGGACTCTCGCCTGATTGCCCTGGACGCCAAGACTGGCAAGCAGTGCCAGAGCTTCGGTAATAATGGCCAGGTAAACCTTCAGGAAGGCATGGGTGAGATCAAGCCGACCTACTATATGGGCACCTCACCGGTCACGGTAGCCGGCAATCTGCTGATCGTAGGCGGTTGGGTCTATGACAACCTTGAAGTCAATGAGCCGTCAGGGGTTATTCGAGCGTTCAACGCTGCGACCGGAGAATTGGAGTGGGCATGGGATCTTGGTAATCCAGCGATCACCAAGTATCCACCGGAAGGCCAGACCTACACCCGCGGCACACCCAACATGTGGTCTACAGCCGCTTACGATGCGAACCGTGGCCTTATATTCATTCCTCTGGGAAACTCGACCCCAGACTTCTGGGGTGGCCATCGCTCCGCGGCAGCCAACCACTACGCGTCGTCAGTGGTAGCGCTCGATTACAAAACTGGGCGTGAGCGCTGGGCTTACCAGACAGTGCATCATGACATTTGGGACTACGATATTCCGGCTCAGCCTGCCCTCTATGACGTACCAGATGGCAATGGTGGAACAATCCCGGCACTGATCCAAACGACCAAAACCGGCAACATCTTCATGCTCAACCGCGAAACCGGCAAGCCGATTGCTGATGTGGTCGAGCGTGGTGTACCGCAGCAGGAGTTGGCGGGCGATAAAACTGCGCCGACGCAGCCGTTCTCCGTGGGCATGCCTTACATCGGTCAGGAAGCACTGAAAGAATCTGACATGTGGGGCGCTACGATTTACGATCAGTTGCTTTGCCGGATCCAATTCAAATCCCTGCGTTACGATGGCGCATTCACTCCACCTGGTACTACTGCTAGCTTGCAGCATCCAGGTAATTTCGGGGGCATGAACTGGGGCAGTGTATCGATCAACGAAGACACTGGAACGATGGTCGTCAATGACATCCGTATCCCGCTCCGCGTGCAGCTGATCCCAAGTGAACACCACGAAACCAGTGGCAACGGCAAGCCGCACTCTGAATTCGCGCCAATGCGTGGTACACCCTTTGTCGTGACCAACTCATCGTTCGTTTCTCCGATGGATGTGCCATGCCAAGCGCCGCCCTACGGCACTGTGACAGGAATTGATCTGAAGACACGTCAGATCATTTGGCAGCGACCAGCAGGTACTGTTCAGGACACAGCTATTGCTGGCGTGAAAGTCCGAGCACCGTTCCCTATTGGCATGCCGACTATCGGTGGCACGGTATCGACACGGTCTGGCCTGGTCTTCTTTGCCGGCACCCAAGATTACTTCCTGCGGGCTTACGATCAATCCACTGGTGACGAGCTCTGGAAGGCTCGCATGCCTGTAGGATCTCAGGCTACTCCGATGACTTTCGTATCGCCGTCGAGCAATCGCCAGTTTGTTGTAGTCAGCGCTGGCGGGGCTCGTAGCTCCATGGATCGAAGCGATTTGTTGATTGCATACGCACTGCCGAAGAAGCAGTAGCAATCCAAAGCCCACCCCGGGTCTTGGGGTGGGCCTCTCCTGTGAGAGTCGCCTCGCCGCATAGCGGGGCTGCTCCATTCTATTTCCAATCCTCCCGAATACTCTCCAGTTCGCTAGCGCCCGCTGAAGGTTGTGTGGCGCGCGAGCTGCCTTTTATTTCATCCTAAAATTCCAAAATGAATGGAATCAAAAGGCGATTATCTTTTCTGCTTTCGTAATTAAAGTAGGCTCTCAAGGGGGAAGCGACAAGCAGCTGCGAGCTCGCTGCGAACCTCCACAGCTTACTGATTACAGAGGAAATGCCCATGGACAGCCTTATCAAAGGTCTCGTTGATCGAGAAGAAATTCGTAACCTCAGAACCTTGTATGCCCATCATCTTGATAGCAACAACATCGATTCGCTTGACGAAGTATTTGCTGACGAAGCGGTGGTAGAGGTTACCGTGGGAAAGATGGAGGGTATCGATGCCATACGCTCAGGTTTGAAGGATGCCTTCAAGCTCTTCGACCGTGATCGGCAGGGCAGCTATCCCTTCATGCATGCGATCACCAATCACTGGATCAAACTGACCGGGCCGGACTCAGCTGAAGGCCGCTGCTACCTGATCGACTTTGAAACCGCATCGAAGCCAGACCCGAATCCGTTGCTACTGCTTGGCCTCTATGCCGATGAGTACAAACGCATCAATGGGGAATGGCGAATCACCCGCACTCGTCTTGAGGTGGTTTGGCCAGAGCGTAGCGAGCCCCAGGAATCTGCAGACTCGGTGACGGGAGCGTGAAGCATGGCCAACTCGTTGAAACTCAGTATCCTCGACTACTCCCCAGTCGATGAACACCTTCATCCCATTGACGCATTGGCTGCCAGCGTTCGCTTGGCTCAATGCGCGGAAAGGAATGGTTTCCAGCGCTTCTGGGTCTCGGAGCACCACGGTGCTCCTGCGACGGCGAGCAATTCACCTGAAATACTCATGTCGCGCATTGCATCGGCCACCCACAAAATTCGGGTTGGCTCGGGTGGGGTCTTACTCCCCAACTACAGCAGCCTGAAAATTGCTGAAAACTACCAGTTGCTCGAAGCACTGTTTCCTGGCCGGATTGATCTTGGCTTCGGTCGTGCTCCAGGTGCCGACCGCCGTACGAGCATGGCACTCAATGATGAGAAAAGCGGGGCGATTCCCTACGGGCAGAAGGTCGAAGATCTCCTTGGTTTTGTGACGGGTAATCACAAGGAGAACTCCCGCTACAACGGCATGCGTGCGCATCCCATGACGTTGGAAAAGCCTCATCCCTTTGTGTTGGGCGCATCGGGCTCGACTGCTGAGGTAGCCGCTAATGCAGGACTAGGTTTTACCTTCGCTCATTTTATCAATCCGCGTGGAGATGGGCCTCGAGCAGCTGCGGCTTATCGTGAGGCTTTCAAGGAGACCGATTTTTCCAGCGCGCCATCTGTGGTGGTCGCAGTCTTCGTTGCTATCGGAAAAACGACCGAGCAAGCTGAGGAATATGCGTCCGCGTTCCACCTCTGGCTGGCGTACGCGGAGAGCGCTAATCCGTTTGATCGTGTGCCATCAATCGAGACCACTCGAGGTCATCGCTGGTCTTCTGAGGAGTTGGCGATTCGAATGCGGAATAAAGGGCGCCTTGTCTATGGCACTGCAGGTGACGTCTTGTCGCAGTTATGTGAGCTTGCTGCGGCGTACGGAACCGACGAGGTAATGATCAACCTTATGATGCCAGGTGAAGAGGCCCGGCTTAACGCCATCGACAGCCTCACCCGATCGATGGCGAATCAAGGGCAAGCGCTCGAAACGCCTTTGGCAGCTGAAAGTTTGGAGGGGAAATACCATGGCTAAGCTCGATTTAGCGGCCTCCGTAGCACCAATGTCCAAAGCAAATCACATTGCGCTGTCTCTAGCTCATCGCTGGTTTGCCTACCTGGAGGCCCCGGGTGGGGATATGATGCGGCACCTCACGATGTTTCACCCAAATGTTCAGCTTTCAGGTCATCGGGTGAACCACATTTTTGCCGACGACCATGACTCCTTGAAGGCCTGGTTTGCTGCTGTGCCTGATCTGGTCAGCTCGCATCACATCATTCACTCCAATTTTTCCCTGGCCGCTAACGGCGATGGCTTGCTGGACATGATTGTCGCTTACCAAGCCCCGGGCGAGACTCGAATGCAGGGATCCATCATCAGCTATGAAACCCGTATAGATTTCGCGCCGGAGGCACCGCGCTTCATTGCTCTCGATAAAACGCCGATTCTTCCGAATAGAAGGGTGAGCTACGAAACCTCTTGGGCAACAAATCGCGTGCTTTCCCGCCTACATGCTGCGCTTGGTGGAATCACCGACGCAGATGACGCTCTGTGCGCTGCTTTGGGATACGAAGTCCTGCAAATAAGCGCCATTGCTGCTGCTCCCGAGGGTAGCTCAGCATACGATGCCATAGTGAGCGTCGTTGGAAAGGACGCTCAAATCCGCAACGTACGCCTGCACCTCTCTGACAGTGCCGCAAAGCCACTGCCAACCGTTGACCAGGTCGAAATTCCGGAGCCAGCCTCCCTCTACTAATCTGTGTATTCAACCTTTCCAGCCTTAGGTGTGGTCTACAAAGCACGCTGGTAGTGCTTCAAAAGTGCGATTACAGACCACCACCGATAATAGAAACTACGGTTAAGTGATCAGGAGCCACGCCTGCGTTACGGCTACGTCTCTCGTTACCCACTCTCCAAACCTTGTGCCATTTACGGTATCAAGAGCCCCAAAGCGCATTAGGCATTCCCAGAGTCTGTGCAGGGCGTTGTCGATTTTCCTGCTGATCACATTCCTGCTTTTTCAAGCTGTTTCTCCCTCCTGCAGTCCGCCTATTTTCAGACACCTTCGCCTAGCTCATCGCAACGAGCTGCGCTTGTTGACTTTGTTCCGACCCGAATGCAGGGTCAATTATGGAATTTGAAGATCAAATGAATGGAATTGCACCTAATTAATCAATCTCAGGATGAGCCGTAAAATTCCTGCAACGGCGATGAGAGCTAGATTCTCAAACCTCAAAATCGAGTCCTATTCCACATACCTACCGTTGCGAGCCTTTTGAACTTGGCTTGCGCGAGCACGTGTGTGTCAGCACACATGTAGCGGAGAGTTTATGAACAGATCGTTTTCATGGGCCACCCTGGCGGTATTGCCAATGTCGGCTTTATTGCTGGCAGCTTGCAGTCCATCAGAGGAGCAACGCCCACGGCCAGCGGCCCTTAAGGTTGGCTACTACGAGATCGAGGAAGCGTCGTTGACGCTGAGCACCGACCTCCCTGGCAGGACGTCCGCTTTCCGTGTAGCAGAGGTGCGTCCACAGGTCGACGGCATCCTTCAGCAACGCTTCTTTGTAGAGGGCTCCGAAGTCAAAAAGGGTCAGCAGCTCTATCAAATTGACCCGCGGACTTACCTGGCACAACAGGCTCGAGCAGAGGCCAATCTGCACAGTGCGCGCAACCTTGCAGATCGATACGAGCGCCTACTCAAAGCCAGGGCGGTCAGTCAGCAACAGTATGATGATGCCGTGGCAGGATGGCGCCAGGCAGAAGCTGATAAGCGTGTAGCGGACATCAACGTGCAGTACACAAAAGTGCTGTCTCCAGTAACAGGCCGAATCGGACGCTCCGCTGTTACTGAAGGTGCGCTAGTGACTGAGGGCCAAACCAGCGCGCTGGCCACAGTCAATCAGCTTGACCCCATATATGTGGACGTGACTCAACCAATCACACGCATTCTTGCTCTCAAGCGAGCACTCAAAGCGGGCGACCTGAAAAACTCCGGTACTGACCAGGCGGAGGTGTCCCTTACGCTGGACGATGGCAGCGCCTACCCACTAACCGGCAGCTTGAAGTTCTCTGAGGTCAGTGTTGATCAAGGGACTGGCTCTGTGACTTTGCGCGCAGTCTTCCCCAACCCAGAGCGTGCACTGCTACCGGGGATGTTTGTGCATGCGCAGGTCAAGGAAGGCGTGCGTGACAAAGCACTGCTCGTTCCTCAACAGGCAGTCGTCCGAGATAGCAGGGGAGTGGCAACCGCCTGGGTGATCACTTCAGATAATCATGTTGAGCAGCGAGACCTTGAAACAGTTCGTACCGTTGGGAACGCGTGGCTGGTCGACAGTGGGGTACAACCGGGCGAGCGAGTGATTACCGAGGGACTTCAGTTCGTCCAACGGGATTCTGTGGTTGAGGCAGAACCAGCATCGAACGTGCAACTCAACACTGCTTTGACTGCAAACTGAGAGGTTGATGATGTCTCGTTTTTTCATTGACCGCCCGATCTTCGCCTGGGTGATCGCACTCGCGATCATGCTAGGTGGGGCCTTGGCTATTCACGGCCTTCCGGTCAACCAGTACCCAAATATCGCAGCGCCAGCTGTTCAAATCACCGTAACGTATCCCGGCGCTTCTGCTCAGACGGTGCAGGACACGGTGGTACAGGTCATTGAGCAGCAGTTGAACGGCCTGGACGGTCTCCGTTACATCAGCTCTGCCGCTAACAGCGATGGCAGTGTTGAGATCACCGTTACATTCGACCAAGGCGTAAACCCTGACATCGCTCAGGTACAGGTTCAAAACAAGCTTCAGCTTGCAACTCCTAATCTGCCTGCCGAGGTGCAGCGGCAGGGTATTCGAGTAGTTAAATACCAGGCTAACTTCATGCTACTGGTGAGCATCTACTCGAAGGATGGGAAGCTAAGCTACGGCGACCTCGGAAATATCATCGTATCGAGCTTCCAAGATCCGCTATCCCGCACCCAGGGCGTAGGAGACTTTTTCGTATTCGGCTTCCAGAACGCGATGCGAATATGGCTCGACCCGGCCAAGCTCAACAGTTATCAGCTGATGCCTAGTGACGTCACCGCTGCGATCTCTGCTCAAAACGTACAGGTCTCTTCAGGCTCCATAGGCGGGCTACCAACTCGAAAAGGGGTTGAATTAAGCGCTACGGTAATTGGCAAGACTCGTTTAAAAACAGCTGACGAATTCAAGGAAATCTTGGTCAAGGTTCAGCCGGACGGCTCACAGATTCGCCTGAAGGATCTGGGCGAGGTGGTGCTTGGCAATGAGACCTACTCCTACGACGTCAACTACAACGGCAAACCTGCAGCAGGTATCGCTTTGCGCTTGGCAACTGGTGCAAACATGCTGGAAACGGTAGAGCGCGTTAAACACAATGTCGACCAGCTCAAAGCTAACCTTCCTCCCAACGTGGAGGTGGTTTACCCGTACGACACCAGCCCGTCAGTGAAAGCCTCAATCGATTCGGTGGTGCATACGCTGTTCGAAGCCATTGTCTTGGTGTTCCTGGTGATGCTCCTGTTCCTGCAGAACATCCGTGCGACTCTCATACCTACTCTGGCTGTACCGGTTGTATTGCTGGGTACGTTCGGTGTGCTTTATGCCTGCGGATTCACCATCAACGTGATGACGATGTTCGCCATGGTTCTCGCGATTGGTCTGCTTGTCGATGACGCCATCGTGGTCGTAGAAAACGTTGAGCGCCTGATGGAGGAGGAGCACCTCAATCCACGTGAAGCTACCTACAAATCGATGCAGCAGATCTCTGGCGCATTGGTGGGTATCGGCCTGGTTATCAGTGCCGTGTTCATGCCGATGGCGTTCTTCGGAGGATCTGCGGGGATCATTTACCGGCAATTCTCCGTCACGATCATCACTGCTATGGGGCTATCTGTGCTGGTAGCACTGATCTTCACGCCGGCGCTTTGCGCGTCCATGCTCAAAGCACATGTGGGTGGAGTGAAAAAGCCGAGGGGCTTCTTCGCTTGGTTCAACCGTGTTTTCGAGCGAAACACTGATCGCTACGAGTCGGCGGTCTCCACGATCTTGCGTAACCCTAAGCGAACCTTTGTGATCTATGGCTTGCTGCTGCTCGGTGTTGCCCTGATGTTCCGCAATCTGCCATCGGCTTTCCTGCCTGATGAAGACCAGGGACTGCTGGTGGTGCAGATCCAGACGCCCGCAAACAGCAGTGCTGAGCGCACTGAGGCTGTCCTTAACAAGGTTCGACAGTATTTGTTGGAGGATGAGAAGGAAGGGGTGGTCTCGGCATTCAACATCAGTGGCTATAACTTCGCTGGCCGCGGACAGAACTCAGCGGTGATCTGGGTTCGACTCAAGCCTTTCGAGGAGCGCAAATCCAGTGAAAACTCAGCGTTTGCGATTGCTCAGCGTATAACCCGTTTCGCCAGCACCATTCGCGATGCCAATGTTATTTCGATCGTGCCTCCGGCCATCATGGAAATGGGTAACGCAACAGGTTTCGATCTGTTCCTGCAGGACAATGGTGCCCACGGACATGCTGCGTTGATGGCTGCTCGCGACCAGCTGATGAAATTGGTGGAAAAGGAACCCGCGTTAGCCATCGTGAGGCCCAACGGCCTCGATGACGAGGCCCAGTACCAGGTCACGATCGATGACGAAAAAGCACGTGCGCTGCAGGTGACGATTGAATCGATCGACGACACCATGTCGGTGGCCTGGGGTTCTACCTACGTCAACGACTTTATCGATAAGGGCCGTGTGAAGAAGGTATACGTGCAGGGGGAAATGGATTCGCGTATCTCCCCGGAAGACTTTGACAAGTGGTACGTACGCAATGCCGCTGGGCAAATGGTTCCGTTCTCAGCATTCGCTACCGGTCAGTGGGTTTACGGATCTCCGAAGCTTGAGCGTTACGGTGGCATTCCGTCTGTTGAGCTTCTGGGGCAGCCCGCTCCAGGTTATAGCACTGGTGATGCCATGGCAGCTATCGAGCGCATTTCCGCTCACCTACCTAATGGATTTGGAGTGGCCTGGACTGGCCTCTCGTACGAGGAGCGTGCAGCAGGCTCTCAAGCAACCATGCTCTACGTGCTCTCGCTGATGATGGTATTCCTCTGTCTTGCAGCGCTTTACGAGAGTTGGTCAGTACCTGTTTCGATCATGCTTGTTGTACCGCTGGGTATCCTGGGGGCAGTAGCTGCAACCCTTGGGCGAGGGCTGTCCAACGACGTCTTCTTCCAGGTTGGGATGTTGACCACGATGGGACTGGCGGCGAAGAACGCAATTCTGATCGTCGAATTCGCCAAAGACCTCTACGAAAACCAAGGCCGAACTCTAGTGGAGGCGGCGACCGAGGCCGCACGTTTGCGCCTGCGTCCGATCGTCATGACCTCCATCGCATTTGTGATGGGGACGCTTCCCTTGGCTCGAGCTTTCGGGCCTGGCAGTGGGAGTCAGCACTCGATCGGCACAGCGGTTGTCGGAGGCACCCTCGCAGCAACCTTCTTGGCTATTTTCTTCGTGCCGTTGTTCTACGTCGCCATCACAAATCTGTTCAAATCTAAGCGACGTGGGGCTGTAAGTGTGGCTATCCACGTGGGAGCCCATCATGACGCATAAGCCTCTCCTGTTGCTCCTGGCCATGACGCTAGGTGGATGCAGCCTCATACCGGAATACAAGCGCCCTGAAGCACCTGTACCGAGCACCTTTCCAGAGGGGGCTGCATATGCGGCCCGGTCTTCGGGAGATACTGCGCAGATCGATTGGAAGAGTTTCTTCAAAGATCCTGCCGTGCACAAAGTAGTGGATCTGGCACTCGTCAACAACCGTGACTTGCGAAAAGCCGCTTTGAACGTGGATGCATACCGTGCTCAGTACCGTATTCAGGGTGCAGCCTTGCTACCTGAATTCGGGATTGACGGAAGGGCTGGACGGTCTCGAACCCCGGGCGATCTTTCGAGCAGCGGACACAAGGCCACAACAGGGGACAACGGCCTTCAAGTGGGGCTGACTAGCTACGAGCTGGATGTTTGGGGACGAGTGCGAAGCCAGGATCGGAGCGCGCTAGAAACGTACCTCGCAAGCGAGGACACTCAGCGTAGCGTGCAATTGGGATTGGTCGCTAATGTCGCTGTTGCATATTTCACGTGGCGTACCGATCAGCAGCTTTTGGAGGTTACGCAATCGACACTCCAAAATTACCGGCACAATTTGGAGCTGGTTCAAGCCGGTAGCGAGGCAGGTACCGCTTCAGACCTAGATGTGCGTCAAGCAAGAACGCTTGTCGATAGCGCGCGAGGGCAGGTGTATGCATTCACCCGGCAGGTTGCTCAGGATGAGAATGCGCTAAGGCTTTTAATCGGGACGAACATTCCTGCGAACCTGAGAGCCTCGGATCTAGATGATGCCGTGCTTTCGGAAATACCCGCAGGGCTGCCCGCGGCGCTCTTGCAGCAGCGTCCGGACATCCGGGCTGCTGAACATCAACTGATTGCGGCCAATGCAAATATTGGCGCTGCTCGGGCTGCTTTTTTTCCGAGTATTACGCTGACCGGAGGAGTAGGGACAGCCAGCAGTCGATTGAGCGGTTTGTTTGACTCTGGCTCCGAGAGTTGGAGCTTCGTGCCTCAAGTCCATCTGCCCATCTTTAATGGCGGACGTCTCAAAGCGAGCCTGGACTACGCAAAAATTCAGAGAGAGATCGAGGTTTCGCACTATGAATCTGTAATCCAAACCGCGTTCCGAGAAGTAGCCGATGGCCTGGCTGCCCTGGGTACCTGGGATGAACAGATAACAAGCCAGCGAGACCTGGTACGAACCTCTGAGGAATATAACCAGATGGCTCAGCAGCGCTATGACGAAGGTGTAGATAGCTACCTGGCCCTGCTGGATGCGCAGCGTCAATTGCTGTCCGCGCGACAGCAATTGTTGACTGATCGTCTCGCTCAACTCACGTCTCAAGTGCAGCTTTACAAAGCGCTCGGGGGAGGGTGGTCTACACCTCAAACGAGCCGAGACGTAGCTCAGCAGTAGTAACTCCGATCTCCTTTGGTGGGAGTATTTTAAGGCGCCATTTGGCGCCTTCTTTTTGCCTACGGTCACTCTGTGACAGGGGCCGCCATCACCAATGTCTTTTTGTGCGTGGTGAGGGAGCTAGTCGTACCACCAGTGAAGAATTAACCTTCAGGGCAACGCTTAGCAGGCTAAGCATCGGTATAGTGGGCTTTCCCTCAGTAGAAAACTGGTTTACTCGTGCCTGCGCATCAATCTCTAGCCAAGGCTCGGTGGCTCGTTTCCATGGCTATACTCAGCGCCCTCGTTGGAAGCACCGCCCCGTCTCCGCTGTATGGTCTTTACCAGGCCAATCTTCATTTCTCATCGACTACGTTGACCTCGCTTTTTGCTGTGTATGCGATCGGCGTACTGCTTGCGCTGGGGATTCTAGGCAAGCTGTCAGATCGATTGGATGACCGACGATTCGTGATTGTGCCGGCATTGCTCGTCGTGGCGGCAGGCTCTTTGGTATTCGCCTTTTCAGAACAGCTATCGGGGCTGTTTCTGGGACGATTTCTAGCTGGAGTCGGGACTGGAGCACTCACTGGCAGTGCAAATGCTGCTCTTGTAGGGTTTGATGCCCAAGATCGCAAACGCCATGCAGCGGTACTGGCGACTGTTTCATTCACTTGTGGTGCAGCGCTTGGCCCTGTGCTTAGTTCGATCGCCTTGGGTTTGGAGCTCTACCCAACGCTTAGCCCTTTCATTTTCAATGCTAGCTTGGCTCTTATGACTGCAATCGGCTTATGCCGCCTGGAGTGGAACGAAAAAGTCGTTCAGCCATTGGGCAAGACAGCTGACAGTGGTTTGCCAAGGACAGCCTTTAGTGAGCAGATGCGGGGCAATTGGCCGGCCTTCACCCGGATTTCCTTCGTCCTAGTGGTTGCTTGGTCAGTGGGGTCTGTCTTTGTTGCGCTCGGGCCTTCAATGATAATCAGCACCATGAGCAGTGCGTCATTAGGAAGCCATGCCTCTGCTGGGCTGCTTGTTACCGCTTTTCAGGCGACCGCTGGGATGACCCAGTTTGTCTGCCGGCGCGTCAGTCCTTCGTATGCGATGAGAAGTGGCGGTGCGTTGCTCTGTGTAGCTTGGCTAGGTTGTCTTGCTGCTCTCTACTTGCATCAACCCTTGATCTTCGTATTTTTTACAATGCTCGCAGGTATTGGCTACGGCGCGACTTTCGTAGGTGCTATGGGGGTATTCACTACCCTAGCTCCGAGCGCGCATCGCGCGGCACTCGGGTCGCTTTTCTACCTAGCCGGTTACCTGGGAAGCGCGATCGGAATCATCGCGATGGGTGCCGCAGTTGATCTATTCGGGTTCGTAAGCGCTTCCGCTTTGATGCTGGTCGTGGTCGGGTCATCGCTTGCTTACCTTCTGTCCGGGAACCTTAAATCATGCCGGTCTGCAGAGTAGGCCACGATACCAAGCGTTGCTTCGTGCAGCCTGGTGATGTGTTTTACGAATCAATGCCAGCATTCTTTTCATTGTCATCAGCTGATGAACCGGGGGCGCTCTGTTCATGGAGGAAAGTTCGTCCCTGCCGCCATGTCATTCTATAAAAACCCAAAGGCCGAAGGCTATTGGTGTATAATTCCACTGCTTTGTTGTAGAAACGCCTCGAATTTGATCTTGAGATTCCATAATGTCGGTAAATACTTTTGACGGGATCAGGGAGTTTGTCACCTCGGCCCATACCCTCAGTTTTACTGCAGCTGCGCTTGAGCTCGGGGTGACGAGCTCGGCGGTGGGGAAGAGCGTAACCCGTTTAGAGGCCCGTCTAGGTGTCAAACTACTTCATCGCACAACCCGACGTTTAATTTTGACTAGCGAGGGCGAGGCGTTCCTGGCCAGCTGCCTTCGAGCGATTGACGAGCTGACAGAATCAGAAAGCTTCCTCACCACTGGACAGCAGGAACCTGTCGGTCGACTTCGCGTTGACCTCCCGGCTGCCTTCGGTCGCCGGCACATCCTCCCTACGTTGATCGATCTCTCAGTTCGGTACCAGAAGCTGGATCTATCTGTGAGCTTTAGCGAGCGCCTCGTAGACATCATCAATGATGGAGTCGACCTGGTGGTGAGGATCGGAACGCTCAAAGATGACGGAGAAATCGTAGCCAGGAAGCTTGGCAGTCAAAGTTTGCTGATCTGCGCTACACCGGAATATCTCGAGCGACGGGGAACCCCCCAGCTTCGAGAAGACTTGCTGGCGCACGACTGTATTGTTGGATGGCGGAACGGCACTCGAAAAACCTGGATGCTGCTGGACGAGAAGGGTCATGTCATTGAGCAGGAAGTGTATGTGAAGCATGAGATGGGCGACGGCGAGATGCTGTTGGAGATGACCCTAGCAGGGGGCGGGTTGGCTCAATTGCCGACCTGGCTTGTACAAGATCAGGTTGAGCAGGGCCTATTGATTCCTGTCCTTCAGCAATACGAGGGAGCGGAAATGCCTATTCATGTGATCTGGCCGCGGACTCGCTACATTCAGCCAAAGGTAAGGATGATTGTCGATGCGCTCTTAGAATTGGCGCAGCGAGACGCGAAGGTTTTCCGACCTGACTGATGTTCGGCGGTGTCATACGAAAAGGCGACCCAACAGGGTCGCCTCGTCACTCTACTTGTCGCCTTTGCCAGGCAATGCGTAAGCAATGATGTAGTCACCTCGATCCGGCGACTGTCGTGCACCTCCGGCAGTCACCACAACATATTGGCGACCTGTGTCAGGCGATACATAACTCATCGGTGTCGCTTGAGAGCCCACGGGCAGAGGCGATTTCCAGAGCTCCTCTCCGGTACTCTGATCGAAGGCGCGCAGATAATAATCCTGGGTGCCCGAGTAGAAGACCAGTCCAGACCTGGTAGTGAACGGCCCACCCAAAGTCGGCATTCCCATTGGAATCGGCAAACCGACTCGCACACCGAGCAGGCGTGTTTCCTTCACAGAGCCAGCAGGGCGTTGCCACTGAAGTTCTCCTGACTTGATGTCGACCGCTGAAATGGTACCGAACGGCGGGGCGATGCATGGAATACCAAGCGGAGACATAAATGGGCTTGTCACAACGCCATACGGTAGTCCTGACTGAGGTGCATAAAGGTTTTTCCCACCATGTGCGTCAGTGCCGCCTTGGGAATCACCCAATGCTCGAGGAGCGACCAGCGTTGTCACGAGGGGCAGGCGAATATCGTTGACGATCAAAGTCCCGGTATCCTCGTTAATCGAAGCGCTTCCCCAGTTCATGCCACCGTAGTTACCAGCGAACTGCAGCGCAGAGGAGTCTGGCCGAGGAGGGGTGAACTCCCCTTCGTATCGCAATGATTTGAACTCAATCCTGCAAAGCAGTTGGTCGAACATCGTTGCGCCCCACATGTCCGACTCTTGCAGGTGCTTGGTACCGATTACAGGCATTTCGACTGAGTAAGGCTGAGTCGGTGACAACCAATCACCTGGTGCGGCGCCTTGTGGGACGGATTTTTCAACTACGCGGTGTACCGGCGTACCGTCGCGTCGGTCGAGTACGAAAATCTGCCCGCGCTTTGTGATCTGTACCAGCGCAGGTGTCTTGGTGCCGTCAGCATTAGGGATATCGTACAGTGCTGGCTGGGCAGGAACGTCGTAGTCCCAGAGATCGTGGTGAACGGTTTGGAATCGCCATTTAACCTTGCCGGTGGCGATCTCCAACGCGACGACTGAGGAAGAGTTCTCCTCGTCAAACGACCGTCGCTTTCCACCATAGTAATCTGGAGTAGCATTGCCTGTAGGCAGGTAAACCAAACCGAGCTTTTCATCGAAAGCGGGTGTGCTCCAGACGTTCGGTGTGCCACGGGTGTAGACATGGTCATCAGGTGGAGGCGTCTGAAGGTTTGGGTTACCTACATCCCAAGCCCACGCAATTTTGCCAGTTTTAGCATCAAAAGCTCGGAACACCCCTGAAGGCTCACTTACTTCCTGGTTATCGAATACCCATCCGCCAACCATGATCACGCCGCCAGCAATTGTAGGAGCCGAAGTTGGTACGTAGTACGCGGTCTTGATTTCGCCTAGGCCCCTTTTCAGGTCGACTACGCCATGCTCACCAAAGTTTTCGCAAGGCTTGCCGGTGGCCGCATCCAGGGCGATCAACCGAGCATCGATCGTGCTAGTGACAATTCGTTTGGAGCAGGTTTGATTGACGGGTTGAGCACCATCGCCAGTGACGACGTGATAGAGCGGGTTTGCTCGGGGCGACTCGTCGTAAAAACTGACCCCGCGGCAGCGGTGCCACTTACCGTTAGGCACGACTTTTGGATCGAACCTCCAACGCTCTACGCCGGTATCAGCGTTCAGCGCGATAACTTGGTTCAACGGAGTGCAGGCATAGATCGTATCGCCCACTTGGATCGGCGTGTTTTGATTCTCGGAGCCTAGCTCGGGCAATTCTCCAGTGCGAAATGTCCACGCGACTTTCAGCTCTGAGACATTTCGTTTGGTGATCTGGTCTGCAGGCACAAACCGGGTGCCGGCAGGAGATCGACCGTACCCATTCCAATCGCCAATTGGAGAATCTTCAGGTGCGCTCGCTTGTACGTTTGGGGCGTGAGAAGTGATGACCCCATGCTCTCTGAACATGCCAATCCCTGATACAACCACTACCAGTGCAATCAGAGCTGCACTCAGTCGCCAGGGTCTTGCAGAGGTTGCTGCCCCCTTCATGTGCGGAGCCAGAAGCAAAGCGGGGATAGCAAGAACAACCACGCCGGAGAGACGAGGGATTAGGGCCCAGAACTGGAGCCCGACCTCCCAGAATGCCCAGAGCAGTGTTCCTACGAATAGGGCTGCATATGCCCAAATTCCTTTGCGACTCCCTTTGATGTACCAGCCCCCAGCAGCAAGGCAAGCGACGCCGGCGATAAGGTAGTACCAGGAACCGCCGAGTCTCGCCAGGGTGAATCCGCCCACGAGTAAGGCGATCGCGAAAATAGTTAGGCAGCAGCCGAATATCGCCGGCCAGGTTCGCCAAGAAGCATTCTTTTGATCCATCAGGTGTACCTTTTTTGTATGCCTCCTCCACAGTGCAGACAGGGTCTAGCCGGAGGAGTCGGCTGTTGGAATTGGTGCAAAAAGCCGCGCGGCGCAGAAGTGTACTGACAAATACACTTTTAGCAAAGCCGTAAGCCTGGCTGGTGAGTGCGCAGCTAGGGAGAGAGAGAAGAGTTGAGCCTGAGGGGCTTCTGGTCGACCAGGGTTTGAGGAAGGGGGCTGTGCCGCAGACATGAATAGGCGGCGCTTAGGGAGTGTCTTACCAGGTTGTGCTGGAGGCTCAGCCGGGATGGCTAAGCCTATTTCTCCCTCCAATGGGACAGATCAGGCCTATAGCAACCCGGCTAGCCGCGCCGTCAGTGGAGAGGATTTTCTAGCCGGAGAGCGTCACTGTGCCGGGGCGTAAAAGGGATAATCGACATAGCCTTTTGCACCGCTGTTACCGTAGAAGGTCTCGCGGTCAGGCATCGCGATGGGCCATCCGTTCTTCATCCTCTCGACTAAGTCAGGGTTAGCAATGAAGGGGCGGCCGAAAGCGATCAGATCGAGTGCCCCAGCTTCAAGCGCTGCTTCAGCGGAAACACGATCAAAGCCCCCGGCAGCTATGAGCGTCCCCTGGTACGACTCCCTGAACGACTCGGCGAATCCCTCTGGCATCCGCTCGGCGCCGATTGTCAATTGGTCGCTAAGATGCACGTAAGCAATGTTCCGCTTCTGCAGTTCCGTTGCAACCGCAACCCATGTTTCGGCTTCATCTACGAACGGCGCCATGTCAAACAGCCGTCCAAATGGGGAGATACGGACGCCTACCTTATCGCGGCCGATCTGCGCTGCGACCGCATCGATCGTCTCGAGAAGGAGCCTGATTCGATTCTCAATCGATCCTCCATACTCGTCTGTGCGGTCGTTGACGGTAGGATTGATGAATTGCTCAAAGAGATAGCCATTTGCGCCATGGATTTCTACACCGTCGAAGCCCGCTTGGATGGCTCGTTCAGCAGCTCGGACGAAGTCAGCCTTGATATCTGCGATCTCTGGGACTGATAGAGCCCGTGGCTTGCTGGCTTGAACTGGGCCAGGCTGACGATTCTCATCATAAGCATAAGTGTTTGAGTTAGCGGCTATCTTAGCGCTAGCGGATACGGGCGCTTCGCCGCCTGGTTGCAATGTCTTGTGAGAAACCCGTCCCACATGCCACAACTGAGCAAAGATCGCTCCTCCAGCAGCGTGAACGGCGTCGTTAACCTTTTTCCAGCCCTCGACTTGCTCTTCAGTGTAAAGCCCGGGGTTGAATAGGTAGCCGCGCCCCTGCAAAGAAACCGGCACGCCTTCAGTGATGATAAGCCCGGCTCCCGCACGTTGCTGGTAGTACAGAACGGTCAGCTCATCTGGCACCGTTGACTCTGCACGTGCGCGAGTCATAGGTGCCATCACGACGCGATTTTTCAAGGGAAGACCTGACAGGGTAAAGGGCGAAAAAAGTGAACTCATGATGATCTCTCTATGATGCGCTCCGTTGCGCTAATCAGAGAAAGATACGCGTGCTACCACTTCAGATAACCCTCCTTGAATTCCAAGCATTATGGAATTTGATTCCACAATAAAAAATTGTCGTCTGATGGTAGTGCCTGTAGCCTAAAAATATCAGTTTAGTTTTTTCATGGATTCTTTGAGGCTGAAGCATCGCAAAATATCGTGATAGCGATTTGAGTCCTTGCATGTCGGCTTTAAAAGATTAACGACAGGAGATTTTTTTGGTTGGGCTTGATTCATTTGATCCGAAACTATTGCGGCGCCTGGATCTAAATAAATTAGTCGTCTTCATTGCCGTCTACAGGTCAAGGAGTGCAAGCGCCGCTGCGGCAATGCTAGGTGTTTCACAGCCCGCCATTAGTAATACATTAAGAGATTTGCGAGCTTTTTTTGCTGACGATCTTTTTCTTCGACGAGGCAAGAGACTCCACGCAACACCGCACGCTCATAAAATAGCGATAATTTTAGAGCCCTCTCTCTGTATCTTAGGTGATGTGTTCAGCCAATTTGCTGCAAATACTTTCCAAGAGTCGTGAGTGCTGAGTCGTCACGCAATTTCTGGCTCTAGCTTAATGGGAAACAATCAGAAGTGGCGCTGCACAGGTACAGGCTGGAGAGAGATTAACTCCGTCGAATGAGGAGGGTGGGAGACAGGCCTGCGATGCAGAAAATGAATCGTTTCTTCGATTTTTCTCAATGGTTGCACATGACTGATCACTGTATCTTCAGTTTGGCCGCTTCTTCGGGCCCTTTGACACGTGACCATGATGTAGAGATCGTGATTCGATGGGCATCCAGAGAAAAGGCCAAATTCTCCCCTGTGCTCTGGGGATTGGTATGAGATCCAGGCCTACCATAATGAATGATCTTACCTTCGCTGACCTAAATCTGAATGTCCATCAGCGCCAAGCCATCTGCAATGACAATCGGGTAGTGGTTAAGGGGACTTCTTTTCGCCTACTTATGTTGCTGGTGAGTAATGCTGACGTCATAGTCAGCCGACAAAATATCTTTCAAAATGTTTGGGGTTTCCAGTTTGATCCTGGAACCAAGCGAATTGAAGTGCAACTAAATTACTTGCGCAAAGTGCTTCTAGCATTGGGTTCATCTACTCGAATTGAAACGCATCGAGGTAAAGGCTTGAGGCTTTGCGAAATAGATAATTGAGATATTTAAGGTACTCACATGGCTTTGTGCATTGGCGCCTCCAGTTAGGTCGACTTCTGTAAGAGTTTCCTAGCTGGCTTGGGAAGCACCTTATCTCCACTAAGTTGCTGGAAGATGGCGCCACAGCAATCCAGAAAACGGCACTCAATACTACCTTTAGGCTCTGCGAGTGTGAGCTTCGCCTACACCTTCGCTTGCGTCCAGATGCCAGATGTTGCTTGCTGCCCTTGAATAGCCTTAGGGATGATAAGCCCCAAGGTTTTTTACTCTCATAATCTGAGCCGCATAGTAGTCCATCCAGGATGCTGGGCCAGCTGTCAGAAATGCTTTCGTGCTACCTGGTTGCAAAAGGGTCAAGCCTGCCATGTCCTTGAGAAGACGCTTGGTTTCATTGGCGATTGAACCTGCAGGTACGCCCGGCAGATACATCAGCAAAAAGAACGTTAGTGGGCCGAACATAACTACCCGCAGAGTGAACGTGTTGTACGTATCGGGCCCATACGCAATTCGCATGAAGAATGGATTCACTCGTCCATCCTGATCAGCCAAGTTCTGCAGCGCCTCATAGTCGCCTTTCAGCTGCTTGATGGTCAGCGGCGCCGCTAATGTCGACACGATTGCGAAGTCAGCCTTTGAGGGGGCAGGGGCGCCGTTAAGAATGAAGGGGATAAATCGCTCAAACAAGTGGCTGTGGCCACGATCGGTACGGGTTGAGTTGAAAGAAATTTTCAATAGCCAACGTGCCAGCTGATCATAGTCGAAGGTGAGCTCTGCGTAGAGCTTGGAATAATTCTGAGTTAGGAATCCATTGGAAGTGAGGAAGCTTTTACCGTAGGCGTCCAGACTGGATAACACGCCACTGTTGCAGGCTCCACAGACATCCTTTACCTGGTGCTCACCGCCGACCATCTTTTTGGCGACCTCGTTCCAGCCAATGACGTTGGCTTCGAGCTGCTTCTGGAAACGGTAGATAAAGGCTGGGATCACGTGCTCCCGAGTGGCTGGAGCTTCTTGCTTGCAGTAGGCGCAGATCATTTACGACTCCATTCGTGGTCACGCTTTGTCAATATTTTCGCCGAAACCCGGCAGAGTATTCAAACAATCCCACGCACTCTCCGCCAGGCCCGGCTACCTCACTACTCCAGTTTTCTAATGAGCCCACCGAATTGTTGTGCGGGCTCTACGTAGCGCAACGCTGACTTCATGTCACTCCAGCCCACGTACTCCATGAGCGTCTTGATATCCCAGCCAGAGCTTGCCGCCCACGTGGCGAAGCCACGCCGGATAGAGTGAGCACTGTAGATCTCGGACGGCAAACCACACCGCCCCAGGATGTCGCGAAGCAGGGGAATCAGGCTATGGGCGGCAAGAGGGTGATCGCTGATGTTCCCCCAGCGATCAATGCCCCTGAACACACCGCCGCGTGTTAGGCCGGCAGCTTCGATCCAGTTCAGATACGCCTCGACCGGACAGAGCTTGCTCAGCGATGGTGTCCTGTACTCACGGCCAATGTTCTGACGATCTCCTTTGGATGACCCAAGATAGAACCTGATCCCGACGTACCGCTCCGCATGCGTGTTTTCGATCGTGAGCTTGGCTAGTTCATCTCCTCGGAATCCCCTCCAAAAGCCAATGGTGAGCAAGGCGATGTCGCGGGTCGCCTTGAGAAGGGCGGCCATGTTGCCGGTGGCCCTTGCTTGATCAACCTCATCCTCCAGGTGCGCCACTGCCTTTTCGAGGTGCAGTAACGCGAGAGGAGCTGCTTGCCTCTGCTGCACGGGGTGTACCGCCCGGATGCCTTTCAGCAACTGCCTGACCTTGGGGGCTTTGGTGGGATCGGGGAAGCCGTTGCTTTGGTGCCAGTTTGCGAGCGCGGCCAGGCGTTGCTTCAGCGTGCTAAGCGCCAACTGGTCGGCGTACTCAGCGATGTAGCGCACAACGGACTCAGTGGTGGTGGGCAGAAATCCGCCCCAGGTGACTTCGAAATGGGAGAGGGCGGCCGAATAGCTTTTCGACGTGTTCTGACGAACGCTCGCCTCTAGGTACCTATCTGCCTTGCTCACCAGTTCTACCACCTGATTTCCCCGATTTGAGTCTTCGGTGACTCGCTTTGGCCAGTTGTACCGCCTCTCGGAGCATTTTACCCCTGTTCAAAGGGCTAACAAGCTATAAATCTCGATTATATCTTGCCAGTTGTCGGCAAATTCCCAGCAAGTTAAAGCATTTTCGTATTATGTAATTGCATGACATGTGACATGACACGAAATTGTTCGGAGGGCATATGGCGCGTGGCGGCGTTAACCTAGCGGTGGTGCAGAAGGCGCGGAACAGCCTGCTTATGCGTGGTGTGTACCCCAGCATTGATGCAGTCCGGGTGGAGATTGGAAATACGGGTTCAAAGACCACGATCGCTCGGTATCTAAAGCAGCTGGAGTCACCAGGATCAGAAGCGAACCCTCGTGAACGCATGAGCGGCGCGCTGCGCGGGGTCGTCGAAAGCTTGTTGGATCAAGTCCAGGAGGAGGGCAGCCAGGCCTTTCTTGAGGCACGAGCAGAGTTCGAGCACGAGCGCAAGCTACTGGTCACCCGAGCCGAGGCACTTGAGAACGAACTCGATGAACTCAAGCTCCGTTTCAGGGAGCAGGGGGATGCTTTGGCTGCTCAAACTGAAGAGCTCAAAACCACTCAGTCCACACTGCAGACTGAGATCACGCGCAACGCTAGGCTGAGCCAGAGCTGCACTGATTTAGAGGTGCGGGTACTAGAGAAGGATGGGCAGATCCAGTCCTTGGAGCAAAAGCATACGCACGCCCGGGAGGCCCTCGAACACTATCGTGCTTCAGTTAAGGAGCAGCGAGACCAGGATCTGAGCCGCCATGAATCCCAGGTCTATCAGATGCAGCAAGAGCTGACAGTCATCCAGCGGACGCTAATGGTCAAGCAAGAGGAGATCAGTCGACTCATTCGTGACAATGAGCGATTGATTGGCGAGAGTCGCCAGCAGACCAAAGAGGTTGCGCAGCAGCGAGATGCTCTCGAGCGCTTGAAAGGAGATCTCGGCATCGCCAACGCAGCAATTGCTCGAGGCGAAGGCGCCAAGGAGCTTTTGACACAGCAATTGGAGGCGAAAGGCAAGGAAGTAATCGACGTACGATCGGATGCTACAGCAGGCCAGCAGCGAGAAAGCGAATTGGTCAAAAGGCTTGAAGAAGCTGAAGCGGAGCTCAGCACCTACCGTACCGCCAAGGAAGTTGACGACCCCGATCGCTAGCGCCCTAAGCAGTAAAAACTTATTCCATGCTGGGGTTGCTTGGAGTAATGCACCCATCAAGGAGGTCGAGAAGGCGCTTGCATCGGTATGAGCACTCAGCGCCAGGCTGGCTGGCCATAGGTCTGCAAGGCAATGTTGCTGACATTGCCTTGAGCTCATAGATGGTGGGCGGGCCCAAACCTAGGTCAGCAGCTCAATGCGCAGAGCAATCATGAGACTGCGCCTCCCTAGCATTACTTCCAATCGTTACGAGGATAGCCAGGAGCCAACTCGAGGTTATGGACTCCATAAAGTGCCAATGGATTTTTCAACCAGAGACGAAACTCAAGTGGATTGAGAGAGTGATCAGGACTGCAGTCAACTGACCACTGGCGGAGGGCATAACCGACTACAGCAGAGCGGAGCCGAATTTTCAGCGTAGCGCTTTCATCCATTCCATAGTCGAGCAGAGCGGTCTCTGGCCTCTCGAGCTGGGGGTGAGGCACAAGCTCCAGCTCTACTCGATGATTCCATTGATCATCCTCATCCATTTGCTCGTGAGGGAGTACAGCCCCCTCAACCGCGCGCACACCCGTAATACGAGTGATCGCGAAATCCCTGAATTGACCGCTCTTCCGATCAAATCCGCGCACATGCCACCTCTGGCCATTATCGAACAGCGCATACGGAACAAACTCCCGTTCGCTTTTCTCACGCAGGGACTCGTATTCAATCCTCACCGCGTGCCCACGCTTAATCCCTCGGCAAATGGATGCAAGAGTGTCTAACCGCGGCTTCGCGAGCTGTGGTTGAGCTAGGCAAGGGATGCCTGGAGTCCAGGTGGATGGCTCTGCATCACCAAACCCTCGACTAACCCAGGTGAGCACCTGCTCTGAGGTGAACTCAAAAATCGGCTTGAAATCATCGACCGGCGTGTAGGCCTTCGTACGGGTATCAAAAGTCAGGTTCTCTGGGGCTAATCGCCGATAAAGCGCCAAGTCACGAGTGGCTGCAGCTGTCTGTAGCTCAAAACGCTGAACGATGTCTTGGCGCGAGACTGCCCCACAAAACCACGCCTGGAGCTCGATGAAAGCCAGTCGATCGCGCTGTTTCTGCGACAGCTCCGGAAGTTCTTCGGTCGAACTCACTGTATAAAACCTCAGTTGCAAGCTTGCGCCGGGATCGTTATCGTCCAAGCACAAGATCTTTATGATCTCTAGTGGCGCTCATTTTAGCTGATCGCTTGTACGCGCGCCATGTGACTCCTTCCTCAGAGGTTTGCTATGTCACGTTTGCTCCGCATCGTTCTGATTGACTCTCTTTGTGCCGGCGACAAGGCCGAAGTGCTTGTTGATGCCAATACCTGCCTGACAGGTACCAATGGCATCGGTAAATCGACCTTTCTGAAGCTCATCCCACTTTTCTACGGAGCCAGCGCCGGCAGGATGGTCAAGGCGGGGACAAACACATCCAGCTTTGCCGACCACTATCTGCCTAGCTTCACTAGCTACATCGTTTTTGAGTACTTGAATCATGAGAATGTGCCGCGATGTGCAGTGCTTCATCGCTCCTCTTCAGGGTACGCGTATCGCCTGGTAAGCAGTCCATGGGATGCCGAGCTTTTGTACGTAGATCAAACCATTGGGCTTTTAGTCGAGCCGAGCAGTCTACAGCGTCGTGCTGCGAATATGCGAATCGACTGCACTCCGGAGCTCACTCCACGCGACTACCTTAGGGTCATCCAGTACAACACTGGCCTAGCAGATCTAGAGGGCATCAATTCCGTTGACCGCAAACGGATGATTGCCGCGCTTCGCCGCACCTATTCACTAGCACCACTGCGTCATCACTTTGGGGGCATCGACAACCTGATGTTCTCGCTTCTCGAGTCGAAAGGCACCTTTGACTCCATGAAATCGGCCATGAAAGAAATCCTCCAACAGGAGACCGGCATTGAGAGCGTAGATCTCTCCGGAATGGATTTAGGCGCTTTCACTGGAGCGGTCGATAGTCGCACAAGCTATTTGATCATGGAGAGGCAAATCAGCCCGATTATTGATCGTCTATCTGAGCTGCATCCTCGACTCGTGGCCAATGAGGGGCAGCAGGGGCGGCTCAAGCGAATTGCAGCTGATCAACTGAACGACGCTCAGGGCGCCAAGAAGACCGTTCAGGAGGAGATTGATGAGGCCCGAAAACTCGAATTCATGGCGACTGAGACTCACAACGAAAAAAATGAAGCTCTTCAGGATCGGTTAGGGAACGCGCGTCGCGCAGAAAAAGACGCTGTGAGAGATGTCCAGGATCTGATCAATCAAAAGCAACTGTTTGATCAAAGCATCGTACCTTCCTTGATGGCCGATTATGCCTCAATGCCCGCGCTTGAGGAGGGCCTGCGGGCACTAGGAGCAGAGCACTCAATCCTAGTAGAGCAAGGGCAGGGAATCCAGAACCGGTACGAAAAGCTTGAGACAGAGCTAGTTCGCTCAGTGTTAGAACGTAAACAAAAGCGTGTTCAGGAGTCTGATACCCGGCAGGCAGAGATCCGTGTGAAAGCCCAGGATCAGCTGGATCAACTGGAGCTCCAGACCGAATCTGCCCGCAATCAGCATGCTAGCGAACTTGAGGATCATCAGAAGAAAAACACCGTACTGGCCACTGCACTGACAGATCTTCAGAGTCGGGCAGCTTTCTTGGATACGCTTCGATTCTTGCCAGAGACCACAGAGGCAATCCAGACCGAGCAACGAGCGATTGAGCTTATACGTACAGAATTAGACAAGGCTACGTCCGAAGTCGCCGGACACGATGCTGAGCAGCGTAGATTCACTGCAGAACAGCAAGCAATTGCAGGTGAGCAACAAATCCTCGTAAGCCGGCGGGAGGAGTTGCGTGCCCAGGTCGAAAAGCTAAGCCGTCAGCTCAACCCAGGTGAAGACACATTGCTGGCCTTTCTGCGGTCTGAGTGCCCAGGGTGGGATCAATCCATTGGCAGAGTCATTAACCCCGGGTTACTGATGCGGACTGACCTGTCTCCTTCGGGCACGCTCGAATCCTCAGGGTTGTTTGGGGTTCACCTCGATCTCCACAGACTTCAACCTGTATCGGAAGCTGATAAGGAAGTAATCGAATCGAGCCTGGCAATAGCGAACCAGCATCTGATTGAGATTGAGGATGAACAGCAGCAACTGACCCGTAAAACCGCCGTGTTGCTCGACCAACGTAGGCAGCATCAGTCAGTGTTGGCAGAGATTCTTGGGCGACAGAACAAGCACCAAGAGAATGTCAAAGCTCTGCAAGGATTGATCACAACATTAGAGGAAGAGGGCAAGGACAAGATCGCACAAGCGCGAGCCCAATGCGCTCAGGCGGTGGCTGAAGCCTTGCGCTGTCACGATGCCCATGTCGCCCAGTCTCAAGAGCTGAGAAACTCTCAACAAGCCCATCTTGCTAATCTTAAAGGCATCGTGAAGGAAGTCAGGGAAGAAACGTCGGCTCAGCTGGCAGAAATTGAGCGCTTGAAGGAGGTTGCCCTCAGTGCCCTTGACCGAGAGCAAATCGACAAGCTTCATGCCTATACGTCTGCGCGAATCGATGAACTCACAGATGCGGGAGTTGATTCTGGCGCCATCAAAAAGCTTGAAGCAGAGATCGCTACTATCAGGGCGAAGCTCGCGACCCTTAGTAAACACCTGTCAGACATCCGGAACTATCAACTGTGGCTCAAGGATGATCTACCCAAGCTCCCTTCGCTTGAAGCCGCGCGCCTGCAAGCTTCCGAAGCCACAAGCCGTATTGAGCATGAGGTACGGCTGTTCCAAGAGGCAAGGAGTGAGCAACTGAGGGCCTTCAAAGCAGCCCAAGCATTGCTTACGGAGCGCCAGTCTGTCGTTGAAGGGAAGCTAGTGATCCTGACATCGGTGTTGAAGCGCCTAGAGAACACTCCTGTTGTGAACTCAGACCTAGATAGCTTGCGGAAGCTCACCCCTGCCGACATTGAAGCTGAGGTAGGGCGCCTACATCGTGATGCGAATGGTCAGCGGGATGAGGGGCGCAGCCTTTTCAGAAAGATCGAAATGGGCATTATGGCAGGCCCGCGTGACACTGCTGAATACGATGCCATTCAAGATATCGCTTTACGAGCACGCCAGGCAGATGCCACTGGCGAGCGTGCATGGTTCCATGCCACGCCTGAACTGCAGATTTACATGGCAGAGGGGCACGACGTGCAGCGCAGCAAGCTGATCACGCGTGTCAGGACGCTTTGCACTCAAGTCTCCGAAAACCAATCAGTCCTCAATGGCCTCCATCGTGCCATCCAGGATCTCGGGCGGAAGGCGACCAAGAAAGTGACTGAAGTGCTGACAGCGTTTCCTCAGTTCACTAATTTCGAGTTTCGCGTGGTCTCCCGAATTCACGACATAAGCGCTTGGGACGAGATCGACGGGCTGGTAGAGCAATACAATCGCTGGCGCGTTAAGCCAGCTGGTGAGATTCCAACAGACGCGCTCAACGAACGACTGATGGCCATGCAGCGACGAATGAAAGCCGGCGGCTTGCTCTCAACAAAACTTGCGGACTGCTTCGACGTATCGTTGAGCTGGATGGTCAATGGGGCTCAAAGGGTTGCCTTCAACACTGCAGACCTCGGCGATGGACTCAGTACAGGCCAACTCAAAATCATCGTCGGAATGATCTACCAGGCCCTTTTTGAGCTCATTCGACGTGACGCTGACTTCGATCTGCTCCTGCCGATTGATGAGGCGCTGGAGCTTGATGTGAACAACGCATATACATTGCTCAAATACTTCAACGCTCGAAACTCCCAGCTGATGCTTGGTTTCCCTGGCGGTGCCCCCGAGCTCATTCGTCACTTCACACACCTTTACGCGCTTGACCGCCGACCGTCTGGGGCGGTCTACGTCAAGCAGTACCAAGCTCCGGAAACTGACAGGCTCGCGGAGCTGAATGATGAGCTTGAACTCGATGACGAAATGGAGGCATTCGCATGAGAGATGCCCTCGAAAACCTCCTGGCGGGTCGCTTTATTTGCCGCTACTCGGCGCCAGAACTTTACAACCAGCTGTGTAGCGCCAGCTATGCACGTGCAATCGAGCAGGCACTGCAGCCATTAGGTAGGACGCTTGGCTGGCTGGGTAGTCTTGAGCAGCCAAGCGCTTTCTTTTCACGCTTCGTCAACCTATCCAATGCGAATGATCGGGCCGCGGCCTCAGAAGAATTCAGGCATATCCGTGACGCGATCTGGCCAGTGGTTGAATTCATTCAGCTATGCGCCAGGGCTGGCAGAGGCGACGCTTGCCTGGCGCCCGGGGAGGAGGTGCATACCGCGGAAATTTTGACTCAGGTTGAAAACAGCTCGATTTGTGCAGACCAGTTGCGCGACCTTGCGGGTCATACCTTCTTCCGCAAGTCCAAGCGAGGTGAGAGCCACAGTGACAAGCTGTCAGTCGTCCTCAAGACCATGGAGGAGGAAGGTTTTCTGGTTAGGAAGGGGGCTGCATCATCCATTTATGTTGCTACAGGTAAAATGGCCTACCTCTATCGTGCTATGTCCTGGATCGTCGAACACCAGAAATTGGTGCCTGAAGATGAGAGCGATGCAGCGAGCGACACACAGAGCGAGTTGATCCTGTGAGAGCAGAAGATTGGGCAACACTAGGTAAGCATCTGGTCGCAAATGCCACAACGCTAGAGTCCATAGTCCAGGCGGATGAGGAGGGCGCTAGCAAGCCGGAAATCATGACCCAGGGCATTATGTGGCTGATCAAACAGCATCTGGTGGATGAATTTGAAGGCAGCCTTCATCCCTCGTCTCTCCTGATTGACCTTGGTGTACGGATCAGCTCGCAACGCTTCGAATTGTCCGCACCCGATCTCCAGGAGTTGCTGGTCAAGATCGAGCAGGCTTGTGAACGCTACCTGTCTGCAAAGGACGTCTCGTTAGCTGAGGCTGAAAAAGAGCAGCGAACAATCTGGCTGGCGGTACGCCAGGTCGTGACCCACCTTCGGGATGAGCATCGCGCAACAACTGAATTCATAGAAGGCCGTTACGGTTTTTCTCCTCGTTTCAAAGACCGTCTTCGAGACATCCGGCAAGCCGTGGAGCGTCTGGAGCGGTTAGCTAAAACGCTGGATGCTTTTGAGTACACGAAGCTATGGAGTTGGTGTCAGAGTGACAGGACGCTTCGTCGTCTGCTGCTGACTACCCTCCACAGCGCAATCATGAGACAGCGCACTCGGCTAGGTGACTTGATCACCAGGCTCGACCAACTTGGCGTAACCGTAAGAAAGCGCAACCGCATGCGCCAAGTCGTATTGGCAGTCGAAAGCTGGATTCAAGCTGGCAACATGCCGGAGCTGGACGGCATCCTGGATCGGGCAGACGCCGCGGAATGGCCATGCGCTTCACCTTTGTCCATCGGAGGCTACTTACACCCTGCGGTGGAAGACTCGCAAGCAATCGACGACATGGCACTACTCATCCACGCCTTACCCGCTCCAAGGGTGCGAAAGGCCGTGGATGATCCTAAGACTAGGCCGGCAGCGCGGGTAGTCCCAACAGAGCTGGAGGTTGTCGAGGCCCCGGTTCCGTTTGCGCAGCCACATCTGGAGGCAATGCTTGCGAGGTTGAAGGAGCAACGCACACCTCAGAGCGCCAGCCGCTATTGGGAGGGTAATGCTGAGCGAGAGTACGGGGTGAACGTATGGCTGTACGCACTGGATGCCTACTATCGAAACCTTGTGGTCGTTGCGGAAAAGACTGAAAAGCCACTGCGATATGTGCTCGAACCTGTAGCTGAGCCCATGGCGAGAGGTATCGCGAACCAGGTAGTGACTGACCTAACCCTACGTATCAAGAGACGCGGCGAATGAGTGACCACAGCGTTTTACGCAGCAAGCGAAGCATTGAAATGATCAGCACACTTGTGCGCGTGGGGCATGGCAGTGTTGGGTTGGGCAAACTATGGAAGACGATTCATCAACACTACGGAGTCGGTGAGATCAGTGGTAGCAAGCTATTGCTAAGTCCTGCTGATCGCCAAGCACTCAGGAACTTGCTGATCGATAAAGCCAAGTGGGATCCCATTGAGGCAAGGAAGGTTGAGGGTTCAAGGATAGAGCTCGCCGGCCGCTCTCGGGTAGAGAAGGCATCTAACGAGGTCATCAGCCGAAACCTGGTACTGGTTAGCAGCCCAGAGGGTAAGGTGGTCTTGGCTGAGCGCCAGTATGAGATTCCTAAAGGCGGCTCACTGGCTATCCCTGCAGATCTCGTAGCTGGGCTCGATTGTTTCGTCATGATCGAAAACCTTGAGGTTCTCTTGCAAGCACACCTCTACCAAGTGCCGGCAGAACTGGTGGGTGCACCCTGGGTATTTAGAGGGTCACCACAATTTTCAATCGCGTCAGCTGCAGCCTTGGCTAAAGCGACTCCGAACGTGTACTACTTCCCAGACACCGATCCTCAGGGGTTGGCCAACAGCTTAAACGCTGCCAGTTGCTGTGGGATTGTAAGCTGCACGCTTGACGGGCTACATGAGCTGAAAGCAAAGGAGCTGGATAAGCCCCATGACTACATGACCCAGGCGCACATGATGGATGGCTTGCTCAAGTCAGGTCATCCATTGGCGTGCCTCCTCAAGGATCTTCGCACCGGTTTTAGCCAGGAATCAATGGCTGGGCAGAAGCTGAAAGTCTGGTCTGACGAGTCCAGGGCTTAGGGCAGGCCTTGCGCCCAAGTGTGTAGCAGAGGTCGTTAGCCCCTAGCTGGATGGCCTCAACCATGCTCGTTGCAGTGGACGCTCAGCAGATGTGCACGTAGAGGCGAGATTAAGCCAAGTGAGACTGCCCGAGGGACTGCCTGCTTAGCGGTTTTTACTCCGCTAAGCAGGCTGCAAATCTATCGCGAGAGCCGAACCCTCAGCCTGCGAGCTCGCTCCTTGAATGCGGTCTCGCCACCCTCCAAAATGTCACATACACGCTCTCTAATCGTTCGATCTTCCAGCCCGCCCGAATGGTAGGTAATTGGTGGTAATTGACCATGCACATGCGGGCCACATTCGGCGATGATGATCTGATCTGCGTCTGTGTTCACGACCAAATTGGCGTTGTGAGTCACCATGATGACTTGACGAGTAGCCTTCGCAGCCATGAACAATGGGACGAGGTCGTTATAGATGGATTTTGGGTCAAGGTTCTCTTCAGGCTGATCAATAATCAGCGGTCGACTGTCATTCCCATCAAGGGAAAGGTAGAGCAACAACAGTACAATCCCTCGCGTCCCAGGGGAGAGCTTCTGAATCTCAATGCCATCGTAATTGACAGCGTATCGGACGGAGATATGGTCGGTGCCATAGAGCCACTGGGCAAGCCGCTTTGTCCATCGGCGGTACTCGGCAAGGTCGGATGCAGCTACTGGGGAGTGCTCAAGCAGCTGCTCCTGATAGGTTTTGATGAACTCCTTCAACGCCGCCAGCGCGGTGTCTTCGTCACCCTGTAGCCACGGTGTATTGAGTGACTCAAGTACCTTCTCGCGTAATGTCCCTCGACCTCTGAATGGGCCTTTCTTTGAGAGGTTGAGTAGTGACTCTCCTTCTTCAGCCCAGGCGTCGATGTCCACCGTGCGCGCAACAGAGAACGACAGCTTGTTCAGCGTGCCTTGAGCGCTCTCCAGAAGCGCTTTGATCGGTGAGTACAGCTCTTGCAGTACACGCTCCTCAGCCACCAAGGCTGAAAACACGCGCTTGTAGGAATTATTGCGTTCGTTGAGCAAGCTCTGAAGGCGCTCGGCTGCCCCCTCGTGGTCGGCCAGCTTCTCTTTGCTAGCCCGCAACAGCTCCGACTCTGTCGTGATTTTGGTCGAAAGCTCCTTGAAGCGCTTCGTGGTTTCCTGATCAATGCTCACCAATTGCTGTAATCGAGCAATTTCTGCCTGCAGTTGAGCCAAGCTGCATTGGTCAAGGTCGGTGGCGTCATCAATGTAAGGGGCCTCAACGTCTTCCTGCTTCGCAGGAGGCACACCAAGCCAACCATCCCTGTTTCCCCTTGCATTGAGCAGCATGCCGGACAGAATGGCGTCGACATCGCCTTTGTAATCCCGGAAGAATGCCCCCCATTCATCACTACCCAAGCCGCTGGCCGCATGGCGAGCCTGGATTTCACGAAGATCGCTGGGGGCAACAATACGGCGGATGTTACCCACCTCATCTTGCATCAGCAGAACCTGCTGCTCCTGGGCTTTGAAGTGTCTGACATAACCAGCGATCTTTTCTGAGGCAGTTGTCAGAGCTTGCAACCTTGCCAGCCTACTCTCTGACCCTTTTGCGACGAGCTTGCTTCTGTCTTCGGTCAACCTGGCAACCATGGCGTCCTTTTCTTGTACCTGAGCTTTCAACTGCGGTACTAAGCTGCGCTTCTCGAACTCAATGTTGATACGCTCTGACAAGCTACCCAAGGATTCCTCTTCCCGGCGCCGGGCCTCGCGATAGCGTTCGGATTTGATTTCTCTCAGGTCATTGAAGTTGATTGCACCCTCACGCTCTGTTGAGGAGTGGGACTCGTAGATGACTCGCTCAACCTCAGTCAGCAATCCATCAGTCATCCCATCAGCAGAGCAGAGCTCGTCAACAAACTGTTGCGATAGGTATCGAGCCCTGGGATACACGAAATCGTCGTCGGTTGTTTGGCTGAGCGGGCTAGATTCGGCCTCACCATTGCACCAGGTGATGTTTACCTCAGCATCCTGTAGGTGTTCGCGCGCCCTCACCAAAAATGAATGTCCAGTGATAGCATTGCCTCGCGCTTCACATCCCGCAGCGAGGATGTCGGCTAGCGCTGTTTTTCCAGAACCCCTGGCGCCAATCACGGCAATCAGGCCGGGATTGAGTTCGAGAGAAGGTGTGGTGAGCCACGGCGCATTGGTTATGTCGACCTGAGCAATCACTTCAGAAGAGTTACCATAGGGAGGCGGTTCTTCTCCAATGAAGGCTCGCCCACCAGGGTCAATACACGCTTGTCGAAGCGTATCGAAGGTAGGACTACCCTTAAGCCAGCTGTATCTCTTCTCGTCGGGCGCACCGGCCTTGGAAGTTTGGTGAGCATCACTTCCGTGAAGGCATGGTTTCAGACCGTTGTACCGCTCAACCAGGCTTGCTGCTGACAGCCCTTTGCGCCCCAACCAAAACTCACGTTGATTGGGATTCGAAGCGAATATGACATGTGCAAAGCGCTCGATTTCTTGCCTGAGAACTTCATCGGCGCCGTCCTGCAAAGCAGCGGTACCATCGTTCTGCTTGGCCGCTACAGCGATTATCAAGTTATCTCGCGCCCACTGGCTTTGCTTGTACTTGTCCCTAAGCTCCTGGAATGACACCTTGAATCGCTCAGCGCCATGTCGCAATGCAGCACGATCATCGACTATCTCAGGCTTGGCTTTTTTCCCTAGCCGCCTCAGATCACTGGGTGTGCATCGGAACTCGTCTTCAAAGGCTTTGAAGGACAGCGAGGCGAGAAAACGCTCCAGCTCGTCCAGATGATCCGGATCATCCGGACACACCAATAAGTGGGCATTGATCCATGATTTCGCCGTCCCAACATCAAAGCGGATCTCTACGTTAGGAAAAAGGAGCTCGCAGTTTGGGAGCCTGCCTGACTGCTTATGCTCAACCAGCTGCTTGTATGTGTCGAGCAGGTAGTAGTCAGTTACTGCGATCGCGCTGATCTGGGGGGATGATTCCTCAAGGGCCTTCAGGTATCCGTCCCAATCACCCCTGAAATTGTCGTTGAACAGCGTACCTGGGGCATGTACGTGAGGATCCCATCGAAGCCAACGAGATCCGGAAGTAAGGGGTTTTGGCTCGGTCTGCATCATTACGTCCTAGTAAGCAGAGGAAGGGTGAGGGCAGTCCCGATTCTGAGAGCGGCAAACGATAGAGGTGTGAGACTGTCACTTTGCCACTATTTTTCATGCCTTCAGTCCTGTCAATCCGAAGCTGATGAAGAGCATCCTCGTGAGAGAAGTGCTCCGTACCAAACAGCTGAGTTTCAACGGCTCGTTTCGGCTAGGTGAAAGAGTTCTACACCCTTACGATGGGCGTAATGCGGGCACGGGGCTCGCCGGAATAAAAGGAACACACATGTTCGGATCATCATACGACCCTCGATTCCCCATCCCTGAGATGAAAACCGCCAACGAGTACATCAAGCGGCTCGGCTGGCTGGGTAGCAAGCTGCTGGCGCTTTTCTGGGGACTGTCGACCGTCAACGTGAGCGCGTCAGTGCTCGTAGGTATCCTTGCGGCTGCAGGCCTGTATGTTGCCTACATCGGTACGGACTATCGCCGGGCCTTTCCACGTATCAGCGCCTCCCTTACGAAAGCGGGTCTTCTGCGGCTGTTTATCAGAGCGTGGCCGGCATTTGTAGCTTTCGTAATTGTCGGCGGGCTCGTTGCAGGAAAAATCACCTGGCAGCAACTGGGAGAGTTCAAGACCGCACTCTTAGGCCTGGCCGCGATTCCCTTCGCCTCCTCAATTCTGAAGACGTTGTTCGGCGACTGATTCTTACAGGCAGTGATCGTTTGGTGGTGAGTGATCTGTTTATCATCACTCACCACAAATCTTTTCCCTCATTCGTGTTCACGTACTTGAGTGTCTTAAGAGCGGGACATCGCGTCGGTCAACCAGAAGGGCAAGCCGTGAAACCATCTCTGGCTATTCGAGGCAAACGCGACATGCTCCGCAAGGCAGTAGAGGCCTACGGGTTCGTTAACGTCAGAGTCTTTGGCTCCGCTTGCCGCGGTGACGACGTTGACGGGAGCGACCTTGATCTTCTCGTGACCATACCAGCCGACTGGGAAGGGAGGATCTCACTTTTCGACATTATGGAGCTCGAGTCGGCCCTTGAGGAAATGCTGGGCATACCGGTTGACCTGAACGTCGCGAATAACATGCCTGAGCATCTCAAACCAGAGGTCGAGCGCTCCGCCATTCCCTTATAACCAGGAATGGATTTGTGCCAAATGGCATCGCTCTGCATTGCAGCAAATGTCGTAAATGCGTCAATTCTATCAAGAAAACGACATTTTTTGAGGGCTAACCTTGAATCAAAAATTCAAAAACGGAGTTCTTTTGTTTGTTTTCAAAAGCAAAGCAGCGGCGTCACTACCACCTCTCAACCCGCCAGATAGAGCTGGCCTGCACGGCAGTTCTTTGGCTTTTTTGCACTTGATCTACTGCGATGCGACTTCTTGATCATTTTCAAAGGTAAATCTTGAGGAAATTGACTGTGTCCATGCCCGCACGAACGATCGTCGCCTCTTTGGGGCCTGCAAGGCCCTCAGCTTGCTTTTGCAGCCAAATAGCATACAAATAAGCCTGATTTTTTTGTGGGTATTTGACATCTCGATCACACCCTGAGGCCAGGATTACAAATGTACCCTTCGCTAGATCTTCACAAGTTGTCACGCCATCCTGGGGTGGTATTTGGCTTAGTCACAAGGTCAGCGCAAGCAGGTAGTCTCTAGCCACTGGCTTTCGGGACAAACATCCCGGCGATGATCCGAGCATCGAGCAACGCATGATGCGGAAGGTCTGATCCATCGTTAAGTGGCTCAAGGCTGAGTGCATTGGTTGGCGCCGGATAAACATTCGGCGGCCACTTACCTTCGTAGTACGCGAGTTCGCAGAACAGCTCCCAATCGTACTCCGGGGCATCAGTCACCACTGTAGTCATGCAGTCGAATGAGCGTAGAAACGCCAGCAGCCTGTCCCGGGCGTCGAGCATGGGGCAGCTATAGTCGCCACCCCACAGCTGAGGGAGCACGATCTCTTTTACGAAATCGCTGCAGTCGTCCAGGTGCCATGTGTCGAGCAATTCGACATAAAATTCCCTGCCGTTCTCTGCTACCAGCGCCAGCGAAATCAGTTTTGCTGTGGCGTTGAGCCGCGTGAATTCGCAATCTAGAAAAAGTCTCATCAGAAGGATCCTGTACTACCAATGCTTCGTAAACGACTCACGATGCCTCAAGAAGGAATGCTCTGGAAGGCTGCGCTGGAACACCTGGGCCCCCAAGGACTTCTCGAAACCGTGGCTGATCTGCTGCGTTCGTTCGGGCCGAAACCCACCCGCAGCCAAAGGGAGTATCTCGAACGGCAATGGCTAGGCGAGGACATTCTCAGGATAGTTAAGAGCGCTCAGGTGGAGGCGGGCATCGAAGCGCCAGGCCCGGACGATTTGCCCAATAGCGTTACGATCCTGGCGTGCTACAGCGATTACCTCGCAGACCGTCTCTTGCTGCTAGTGCCCGCTGACGTCCTCCCTCGTGAACTGGTGGGGAGGCGAATTGATGATGACCTGGGCGTCTGAAACGATAGAGTCTCTGTAGACTTACCCTACGCTGCAGACCGGAGGATAAGCGTCGTACACGCATCATCCAAAAGCTTGCTCAACGAGTGCTTTCATCATGTCTGCGGCCGAACCTTGGAGCCAAAGCTCCTGGCTGCAGACCTCTACACGAGCAGGATTGACGTGTATGACCTTCGCGCCTGCTCCTAACGCACGTAGGGGCAGCTCCGCGGCTGGATACACGACACCGGACGTACCGATCGAGAAGAACAAATCACAAGCACCTGAGGAAGCAAAACCCGCACTCCAGGCTGCGTCCGGAAGCATTTCTCCGAACCATACGACTCCAGGCCTGATGTATCCGTTGCATGCATCGCACCGAGGTGGCTCAAGACGGCAACCATCCGCGGGTAAGTCATCAGAAGGAAGGGGCGCTATGTGGGCATTGCCGCAGTCAATGCACCTAGGTGAATGAAGGCTACCGTGAACATGAATCACGTCCTGGCTCCCAGCCCGTTCATGCAGGTCATCCACATTCTGGGTCACGACGGTCAGCTTAGGGACGTGCTTAGCGAGTTCTGCTATCGCGAGATGAGCTGCATTCGGCTGCGCTTGGAGCACTTTCAACCTACGCCACTCATACCAACCCCAGCACAGCTCAGGATCCGCACGGAACGCTTCGGCTGTCGCTAATTGAGCAGGGTCGAATTGAGACCAGAGACCAGTCAATGCATCTCTGAACGTTGGGATTCCACTTTCAGCGGATACGCCGGCGCCGGTGAAAATGACAACGTGCTTTGCTTCCTGCAACAGCTTAACGACGGTACTGAGGGGCATTGAGATGTCCTGGAATTCGCTTCACTCGAGCTTACCCGAGCCCACACATGAGGTCATTGCGTGATGGCGATGAGCAGGGCATCAGAGCTGGAAAAGAGTCGCACAAATGTCCAGAAAACCGGCTGGCGCTAAGACAGATACGACCCGAAGGACTGGGACGCACTCCGCTCATCACTCAACTTGCGTAGATCCCAGCAAATCAGAGCACTGGTGCGATGGGGGGCGACCAGCAATACGCTCAGGTCGAGAGAGAGACTCAAGATGACTGTATATGCATACAGTGCTCATATGCATCGCGGTGGAACGCATACCAATTGAGCAAATGTGCCTGGTTTACCAGCACGCAGCAGGCGAATCCGACGAAGCCAATAGTTTCTCGAAAGCCCCTGATTACGGGCCTTCCATGCTTACCAGACTGTCTTTTCTGGACAGCTATGAGACGGGAGCGTGCTCTGGGTGCCCAATTAACCGAGAAAAAATTAATACTGTATGCATGTACAGCAAGACTGGGTAGCGTACTTTCTTGCGTCTGCCAGGGGTAGGCGCTTCGTTTTGCAAAATGCTAGGGTGAAGCCTGCGGGACGCCATCCACCCCAACTCGAGGCACCAATGAAAAGGACAGGAAGTCGGCAGCGCGCAAGGGAAAGCATCGTGAGAATGATCTCGAAAATTCAGCGATTGGAGGCGAAGCACCATCCTGACCGTTCCAGCATCATTCAGCGGCTGAAATCGAGTTTGCGGTTCCTTCGTACTATCTAGCTTTCTCATATTGGCAACCTCGCAAATCATCGAGATTCCTCATGATCAAAAGCAGCTCGATTCCTTGGAGCCCCGTTCGCTCCACGCTCATAGAAAAATTCAGTTTCGGTGACATCAAACAGATCGTGGGATACGGGAATCTCGATATGTCCCGATTAGCGCATCTGGAGCAGAGGCAACAAAATGGCGCTACAAAATCCCAACTGCTGAGTGAGATCGACAAGCAGGTTGGAGCGATGGGTGAAGCCGATCGCGGAGCTTTTGTCTCCATCTGTTGCGAAGAGATGATGCGGCGTAAAGCTGATGTGGTTGAGGAATTGGAGCGCGTTTTCAGCCGAATCGGATGGAAGTTTTCTGGAACAACCCTCATTCCAGTGGACATTTTTGACGTAGCAGATCTAGCTTCGATCCCTGAACAGGCGAGGGCGGACATCCAGAAAGCGTCCAGTAGGCTCCGTGATGGTGACCTCAGTGGGGCGCTCTCGGCTGCCTGTGGGGCTTTGGATTCAGTGACTGCAGATATCTACTCTATCTGTAACTTGGGTGATCCTAACAAGGCGTCATTCCAAGAGAGAGTGAAGCGATCCGTGGATGCGCTAAATGTGAAGAACCGCCTGGTTCAAGAGTTAGTGGACATCGGCTGGTCTGATGCTGACTACAAGCCACTCGCCAGTAACCTCGAGGGATCGCTGAATCAAGCCGCATTTGTCATGCAGAAGCTGAGATCAGACATGGGCGATGTACACGGTACCAAACCAGTCATCAACGCCTTAGTTTATGACTCAATCAAATGGTCTGCGCTTCTGCTCAGAGCTCTAGCACTCCACTAGAAATTTGGAATTTCCTGACGTGCAAGCGGAGCGCGCGAGGCGTGAGGATCGAAGCCCTCCGGGCCAAGACGAATGCGAAGCGGGCGGCTTGGTTCACGAGAGCCGACCCAACGGGCACGCACAGAAATGCTCGAGATACCTATTCGTAGAGCTTAAGCCGACATACCGGCTTGCCGCACCTTGTCAGAATGAACGTGTTGCCTTTCTCTGCGAGCTTGAGCACACGACGAAAACGTCGACGCGCCTGGCTAATGCTCATCACGTACTCCATGAAAACCTCTCAACCTAACAACCGTCGAAGAAGCGCTTCGACCTGAGTGTTCTCATGCCTAGCACATAGTTCGTCGAGCTTGGCGCCCCGGCGCTCACCAGTCGCAAGGCTCAGCCCATGCAGCGCGTTTACCAGCCGTTGTTGCTCCTCAACACCTTCGCGAACGTCTTGCCACATCGAATTGACCAGCTTCGCAACTGACTCCAGCTCCGCCGCCATTACCTGCGTCTCGATGAGCTTGTTACTGTTCACCGTCGTTTTGAGAGCCCCGGCACGCCGCTCAAGCTCCTGGAGCTGCTCGCTCAGGCAATCAGCCTGGTCGATAGAGGTAGCAACACCATCAATGAAGATTTTGTCTTCCTGAATGCTGTAGATGGCCAACGAGCCGTCGGCGCCACCGGTGACGTCCAGCGCTAGCACATTGCCTAACCTCAACGGACGCGGAATCCACGTATGGCCGGTACAGACCCGCCACACTCCAGGTACGCCTTCACGATGGTGCTTAACGATCCGATCTCGCCCCCACAGGGCGATCTCCTCCATTGCTGGATTCTCGAGTTGCTCCAGAAAGGTCGACCAGGCCATGCCCGCCGGCACATCTGCATGCACGACACCCACAACACCCCGATCCGACTGAACCTCAATGGCGATCGGCAAGCTCCGGAGCTTCCCAATGATCATCGCTTTGGACTCATCAGCAATCGTCATCCACCAGCCCGCGCCATGCGCAGAATAGCGAGCGTTGGGATTAGCCTCATAAGCGTCGATCAGCATTCGCTCGTGGTTGCCTTGGACGCTGAAGAACCAAGGCTCGCCGAGCAGCTTCAGCCCATCCAATACACCAGGCCCGCGGTCAATCAGATCGCCCACAGCGATCAGCCGATCCTTAGCTTTATCGAAGTCCAATGCGTGCAGCCCGCGGTGGAGGTCTGTGATTTTGAAGTGGATGTCTCCGACTACAAAGTCACGACCGTGGAGATTTTTCGGTAACTGGAGAACCTTAGAATTCATGGGGCAGGGTACGTCTCTGTTGCCATTATCGTTAAGTCGATAACCCACCTATTTTCCCCTTCTGGAACTCATTCGTCGAGGAAAACGGCCCCTTCAGCAACGCCCCGCGTAATGATCCCATATGGGAACATTAAGGGCGTTTTGAGGGGTTAATGATCCCAAAAGGGATCATTATGGAGAGCGCTGAGCTGGCGCTCAGACGAAGATATTTCGTCTTAATTTGGAGGATTCACACGACAACCAATGCTCAGTCGGAGCTAGCTGCACGGTATGGCGCACCGGACATTTCACCGCTCCAACAGTGGAATGAGACGATTGACCAACTGCTCGAGCAGGCATCGCATGTAAAAAGGGCGTGAAGATAAGGTCAGCAAAAAGCTGACGTTCGTAGTTGACGTATTCAACGACCGAGAGCCCAGTTTTTTCCGTCCGTATGCCGGCTGAGCGAGAACCCCTGACAATTCGGGATATGGTTCGCTATCTCGTACTCACGCCAATCCAGCATTGCTTCACCGTCAATCACCTGCGGCTTTTTCTCGAGTAGCCAGCGCACGGTGTTAAGGTACTGACCATGCGAAAACACCACGATCTCATTGGCCGAGTGTTCTGCGATTAGGTCAAGGAAATGCACAGCCCTGGCCACGAGATCATGGAAAGACTCTGCTCCTACACCGTCCGAAAAGGCAGGATCTGATCTCTGCCAGAAAGCCTCGACCCAACCCCGCCGCTGTGCGACCGTCGTATCTACACAGCGTGCTGGCGCCAGGTAGGTGAATTCGTGAACCGGCCAAGTTTCGAAAGCAGCATCGGGATAGAGTGCCGTGGTGGCCAGCGCGGTAGCTTGGGCGCGAAGGAACGATGAGGCGAGAATGAGCCCTGGGGCGCTGGTGATCGACTGCGCGACGTTGCCGGCTTGCTCGAGGCCTTTCGCCGTCAAAGGAATGCTTGCGTGATCCCTAGTTGGCTCGCCAGCGTTGGCGGCGCTCTCGCCGTGGCGTATCAGCCTGACGTTCTTCATTGACTCTCCTTCCTTGGCTTACGTTGCTTGGGTTGCGCCATGCTGGCATGGCACCGTATGGGATAGCCATGCGAAAGGGAGAGATCGTGAAGAAAGCGCTCTCTCTGGCAGGATGCAGAGTAGTGTGTTCGTTTTCTCTGGGGGAAACTCGTGCTGACATTTTCGGCGCTAAGGATACTGGCTCATGAAGCACCTCAAGATCTGATGAGCTGGTCGCGCTTCGTGGCGCAGACTGAATTCGTCTGGCAACACCCCGCCTTGGTAACAGATGGAGAAGGGTGGCAGGCCCTCTGGTTTGAGATGGAGATCCTCAATGCCCTTGCCTTGGCCGAGTGGGAGCAGGACGGATCCCCTCAAGATTGGTCGCACCGGTGGCGGGAAGGGTACGAGCAGGATGCGCGCGCGTTGGTTCCTGAGCTGATTGCTCTGATCGTCTGCCCTGAATCATCAGAGTAATCCACCGCACAGACGAACTGTCGCGCAGCTATAGGGCAGGGGAGCGAATCTCATCTTGCTTCGCCCTCGCAGCGAGGGGAAGGCTGAAGTCTGGAACGAGAGTGGCCATCGGAAGCAATGTCCAGCCCAGGTACACCGCCATCACCTTGCAGGTGCTCGATTTCGCAGCGCAGGCTGTTAATGAGATCCATTGGAGGCCTACCGGTCTGCTCGCTCAGGGAGAGGGTCAGTATGCTCAGTGGACTCAACTCCAGGCGTTGACTCACCTGTTCGAGCTTGTCCAACGTGATGCTTGCTCGAGCACCCTCCAACTTGGAAAGGAACGTCCGGCTCGTATCTGCTGCACCGCGAAGCAAGACTCACGGCACATGAGATTTCATCGCGCGTGTTGGCGCTCGATGGTTAGATATAGCCTGGGTACAAGCCGCCGGTGAGCGCTGTGTTTCAGGTAGGATTGCAGGGCATCTGCGGCCCATCTCGGGCCTGTACCTGACCTGCTTGAGATCCTTTTATGACTGGGCATTCGGACGCCTTCATTCAACTCAATCGTACCTTCTCCAAAATCGTCCTCGATGCAGATATCGACGACGACGCAGACCTAAACGCCAGACACAACAGAGCAGGAAAACTCTTCTGGCCTGACCTGTTGAGCCATCACCGCGTAATCCTGCTATCCGAGGCAGGCTCAGGTAAGACTGAAGAGATCAGGAATGTCGCTCGACAGCTCCGGGGTGAAGGAAAGCCAGCATTTTTTCTCCGAATTGAGCACATCAAAGACTTCTTCGAAGGCGCATTTGAAGAAGGTACACACGATGAATTCATCACCTGGTGCAGCTCGGGTACAGAAGGCTGGATCCTTATGGATTCAGTTGATGAAGCGAAGCTGCGAAGCCCGCTCGACTTTGAGGTGGCCATACGTAAGCTCGGCTTGTATGCAAAGAAGGTAGGTGACAATGCTCACATCGTTATCACCAGTAGGCTTTCTGCCTGGCGCCCCAAAACTGATCTTGCGCTGTGCCAAAGAGAGTTTCCGTTCGCACCCGGCTCCGGTGATGCAGCAGAAGGCACAGACACTGCAGGCCCCTTCATGCTGGTCACCTTGGACGACATCCAGGGGGAGCAAATTGACACATTCTTGAGAGCTAACGGCGTTGAGGACGTGGATAGCTTCAAAGCTGCTATTGAGCGAACCGAAGCGAACGGGCTCACAACCCGCCCGTTGGACTTCCTTGAACTCGTCCTCTTCTGGAAATCTCAGGGAAAGATTGGATCTCGCTACGACCTGATGCGTAGCAGCATTGAACGGCGGCTCCAGGAGCATGATACGAACAGATCACATGCCAAGCCGATAGCTCCCAATAAACTCCGCCACGGAGCAAGACTGGCTGCCCTGGCTACTACGTTGGCTCAAACGTCCGCTATTCGGATCCCTGATGGAAACCGAAACACTAGAGGGATGCCGCTAGATGGAATTCTCGGTGATTGGACTGAGGTCGAATGCGAGGCCTTGCTCAGCCGGCCTATTTTCGATGAAGGAATCTATGGCACCACGCGCTTTCACCATCGCTCAGTAAGGGAGTACCTCACTGCAGAGTGGCTACACCATCAAATCCTAAGCGAAGCCTCGCGTGCCAGGGTTGAAGGCCTCTTTTTCAAGACGCATTACGGCCGTGAGGTCATAGAGCCAACGATGCGACCTGTTTTGCCATGGCTCGCATTGTTTGATGAACGCATCCGGGAACGAGCTATCCGTGTCGCTCCGGAGATTTTCTTCGAGGACGGTGATCCTAGGCATCTCCCGAGCGACTCGCGGCGTGTAATTCTCCGGCAAGTGTGTAAGACGCTGGCCCGGCCTGCACACGATTGGACAGTCACTGAGCACACGGCTGTTCAGTTGTTCGCGCACACTGACCTTGCGGAAGTCGTAAATGAGCTCCTTGCCGAATATCGCGACCAGAGCCACATCGTTTCGTTTCTGCTTGATATGGTTGCCCAGGCCAGGATGATCGCTGTGGTTCCTGACGCAGTGCAATACGCACTTAACACCAAAGATAACCGTGTCAAGGTGGCTGCGATCCGTGCAGTCAAAGAGGCAGGTTCTGCAGATGACTTCGCTAGCCTGCGAATAGAAATGCTGGCGCGAACCTCCAAATTCGGGCGTGACTGCTTGGCAGAGCTTCTAGAAAACCTCCCGATGGATGAGGTGTGGATTCGGTGGCTTATAGACTCTCTGTCACGTTCTGCACGTAAGCCCAGCTACAGCAGCAGCGATGAGCTCGCTTTCGCGATCTCGGACGTCGTGGACGCATCCCCAACAGAGCTCCTTCATCTATTTCTTGAAGGCGTGGATGAGCTTTTTGATAAGGCTCCCGCAATTGATCGCGGCTACTGCGAGATCTCTAAACGCTTTTCCTGGTTGGCAGAACCCGCCGCTCAGGCCGCGCTGCGCCTCCTGAAATCCAAAGATGCGAAGGCTATGGAGCCGCGCGTGCTGTCTGTACTGCGAAAGCTTTCTCGCTTAGACAGCTACAACTACCTTGCCGACAGGAATGCGATCACGGAAGTGAGGGAGCTCGTGCCGATTTGGCCCGAAATGGATCATCTACTGTTCTGGCATGATGTCATCGAAACGCGCAAAAGCGCGGAGAAGGCTATTGCCGACACCTGGGATCTCGGCGGTTTCCGGCATCTATGGACATACAACACCCAAAATTTTGAGCGTGCATGCGCTGACATTACACAGAAGACAGAACTCGATGATCAGCTCATGGCATTGAGTCTGGCATTTCACATCTACCAGGAAGCTGGTCGTCCTGCGACCTGGCCCGAGCAACTTGAAACCTCGTGTGGGGGGCGTCTGGAGCTCCTTTCAAAGCTGGAGTCCCTTAGCAAGCCTCAGTCGAGCGAGATGACTAAGTTTGAGCGTCGTCAAGCGGAGCTGAAGGAGAAGCAGGAACGTCGAGAGGCCAAGGAGCAAGCAGAGTGGCAATCTTGGAAAGAGGGTTTAGCCGGAAATCTCGCATGCTTGCTTGGCTCCTCCACACCAGGCGCTATCACCAACGCCCAACATACTCTTGATCGCAAGAGGCGCTCACTGGCGACAGGCACAGGCAAGAGCTCACAGGGTGACTGGGCTTCCCTGATTCCAGAGTTTGGAGAACCAATTGCTAAGGCCTTCCGAGAAGGCGCCATCAGGTTTTGGAGGACTGCGCCTCAGAAGTTACCGAGCGAAGGAGGGCACGCCTTTGTACCATCAGCGACTGTATCATTCGGCCTAACTGGACTCGCGATAGAGACCACAGAACAGCCAGATCTCTTTTCACTTATGACCGTCGCCGAGGCTGACATAGCGGCGCGTTTTGGCTTGCTCGATCTCGGCTTCCCGACTTGGCTATCGAACCTGTTCTCTTACCATCCTGGTGCCGTTGCGGGACTCGCTCTCCAGGAGATTGAGAGCGAACTCAGTGCTGCTCCAGGTGAGTTGCACCACCACTGCATATTAGAAAAGGTGCGAAGGGGTGGCGCTTGGATGTCCGACCATATCACCCCGTCACTCATCTCGCGGCTGGAGAAACCACTCGGAAGCGTCGCCGGTCTTCAGCTGGCGCTGAGCATCTTGAATGATTCGTCCATTGCTGATGACGCGATTTCGAGGTTGGCCAGTGTGATGGCTCTCCCCAGTAGCGCGCCTGAGATAGCAGCCACATGGTTTGCTGCTTGGATCGGGACGCAGCCAATCGTTGCAATCCCGGCTCTAGCGCAATACCTCGAAGCACTGACATCTGAGGAGGACAAGACAAAACTCATGATGCTCTGCCTGACGGTTATTGCAGGTAACCGCAACGGTAGCCGCTGCCGTCAACAGTACAAAGCCCCTGAGCAAGCTGCGGATTTGTATCTACTGGCCAGCAAGTACATACGAGTTGAAGATGATATCGACCGCCTAGGAAAGGGCGTCTACTCGCCTGGTCTGCGCGATGACGCTCAGGACGTAAGAAATGGTCTCCTAAACATCATTCGGGACACCTCTGGACATGAAGCTTTTCTCGCACTCGAGAAAATTGCTTTTGAACATCCAGCACAACGTCTACGAGCCTGGAGCGCGTTTTACACGGAGCAAAGAGCCACTGCAGATTCAAAATCTTCGCCTTGGGAACCCGCGGATGTAGTCGACTTCCAAAACCAACTTGAAAAGGCACCAGCTAACCACCGCGAGCTATGGAGCCTTGCGATTGACCGCCTCCACGATTTGAAGCATGACCTCGAAAATGGAGACTCGAGCATTGCGGAAATCCTGCTGCTCGCTAACCAAGAGACTGCCCTTCGCAAATATATCGGAAACTGGTGTAGAGATCGTGCGGGCGCACGCTACGTCATTCCGCAGGAGGAGCAGCTCGCAGATGACAAACGCCCGGACTTCAGAATGCATAGCAGCCGATTCGATGGGCCAGTGCCTATCGAGCTTAAGCTTGCTGACAAATGGCCTGGGTCGCGGTTGTTCGAGCGACTTGAGAATCAGCTGGGCGGAGACTACCTGCGCGACACGCGCTCTAGCTGCGGGATATTCTTAGTAGTGAATCAAGGAGGCAGAGGAACTTGGGAGACACCGAAGGGCCGATTAGCTTTTGACGAGCTCGTCATGGCACTGCAGGATGAATGGCAGTCCTTGGCCCCTAAATATCCAAACGTAGCCGACATCAAGGTCATCGGCATTGACCTTACCAAGCGAGGAGGGAAGGCAGCGGCAAAAGCTATCAAAGCCAACCAGGCGAAAGCCGGGCAGAGGGAGGAGTAGACCATGCCCGGCCTGATTAAACGAGAGCGCCAACTCAGACAGCTGCGTAGGCTCTCTCTCATCTCCGCCCTGGCGCCCATGAGGCGGTAGCTGTCTTCCAGGAGTAGAGAGGTTACGAGTTCATCGCTTCTGCGTACTTTCAGAGCAATGCACCATCTGCAAGCGCCTCTCTCTATCACCGCGTGCTAATCGCACTTCGCCGGAAACCTCGCAGCGATGGCTGACGAATAGGCTTAGAGGCCCGAGGCTTGGGGGTTGTAACGTAATTTCTGGAATGTAACGTCGACCACGTTACATTCCAAAAACCGCGTTACAAACCATGAGATCAAGCCACAGGGGCGGAGCGCCTCTTTGCTTCAGCCAGGTGTTCTTTAAGCTTCGCAATGCTCATAACCTCCGATCCACGATGCACCACCGCATGGCAATTCGGGCACAGCGGGATCAAATCCTTTATTGGATCAAGCTTGTACTCTCCGCCGATCGTACTCAAAGGAACGATGTGGTGGACATGGATAAGCCCCTCGGCAACCTCGCCGTAAACCAGTCCGAAGTCGAATTCGCACGCAGCGCAAACCGCCTTGTGGTGATCAATACATGCAGCCCTAGCCTGAGCGCTACGCTCATAGGCATTAACCGTTACCTCTCGGACAGCGCCCTCAATGTATAACTCGGGCTGACTGACCTCCTCAGGGAGTGCAGGCATCGGCAGCTCGTCGTACGCAAACCAGTCGCCATCCTGCTTCAATAGCCATTTACGCGTGATGGAGCGCTCAAAATCTTTGATCTTTGCAGGGCCAGCACCGTCCTCATCCTGGCGCTCATCCGAGTGTGTAATCTTGAACGTATAGAGTTCGTATCTTTCCTCTCCAACCAACCTGAGATGCTCGACGCTCTGCGAGTAACCATGATTGCGACGCCCATTCTCGATTTCCCAATCCTCGCTGAGGATGAGCGAACGACCGCCACTTATGTGGATATCCCATGCGCCAAAAATGATCTTGCGCTCCTGGTGATTCACAAACGACCAGCTCCAAGTCCAGTTGTTACACGTCGCCCCCAAGGACTCTATGAACGCTTTGCGGCTTGGGTAGTAAGGAGTAGTCATACGCAGATCCTGTGCGTGGAGTGCCGGAAGGAGTGGTGAGGGACGTACGGAACGTGACGGAGTCGACAACGTTAGCGCTTCGCTTATAGCATCAGGCCACACGGCCATCAAAGCGCCATACAAAAGCACTTCGCCAAGGAATGTCGACTGTGATCACAAAAATCCGCATCCGTGGGTACCGCATCTACAAAGATTTCGAGCTTAAACCCAACCCGGGCGTGAACATCCTCGTCGGTGACAATGACGCAGGGAAGTCCACATTGATGGAGGCCATCTCGCTGGCGCTGAACGGCCGGATAGGTGGGCGAGGGATTCTCGAAGAATTGAACCCACACTGGTTCAACACTCAAATGGTGGCTGAGTTTCTGGCCCTACGGGACGCAGGGAAGACGCCTAAGCTCCCGGAGATCCTGATTGAGCTTTATCTGCAAGATGTAGCCGATTTGCAGGTGCTACTCGGTGCAGTGAATGCGGACGTGCCGACCAACGTGTGTCCGGGGGTATTCCTCTCCATTTTCCCGAACGAGGAATACCAGGATGAGCTGGATCAGTGGCTCAAGGATCCGTCACCCCTGCTGCCCGTTGAGTATTACACCTATGAATGGCGGTCGTTTGCTGACAACGAGCTCACTCGGCGCCCGCGGGCGCTTTCGGTGGCCACGATCGATTCTCGGACGGTCAAGTCCGCTGCTGGGGTTGATTATCACCTACGACAAATTCTGAGCGATCACCTGGAGCCAGCTGAGAAGGCGCAAATCTCGCTGGACTATCGAGGCGTCAAAGCATCCATGACTGAAGGAGCGCTGGCGCCGGTGAACAAGCGCCTCGAGGGTCTTGGTGCTGCCCTGCAGTCTGAGCCTATGGCGCTAGCAATGGATCAAACGTCCCGTACATCCTGGGATAGCGTGGTCACTCCACACGTCGATGGCCTCCCATTCGCGATGGCCGGCCAAGGACAGCAAGCCGCTATCAAGATCTCTCTCGCGATGAAACGGCATTCTTCAAGCGTGAAAATCGTGATGATAGAGGAGCCGGAGAACCACCTCTCACACACCAGCCTAACGACACTGCTCGATCGTATTGAAGACCTGGCCACGGAGGAGCAGCAGCTCTTCATCTCTACCCACAGCACCTACGTTTTGAACCGGCTTGGCCTCAATGCGTTGCTACTACTCCACCGTAACAGCGCGGCCAAGATCACGGAGCTCGATCCGACAACGGTGAGCTACTTCCAAAAGCTTCCAGGCTACGACACCCTCCGTCTCGTGCTAGCGAAAAAGGTCGTCCTGGTTGAGGGGCCATCCGATGAGATCATCTTCGAGCGTGTCTATAAGGATCTGTACGGGGCTCGCCCGATGGCCCATGGCATTGATGTCATCAGCATGCGCGGGCTAGCACTGGCTCGGTGCTTAGAGCTTTGTGCTGCGATCAACAAGCCGGTCGCCGTAATGCGAGACAACGATGGCATTGACCCGACTGAGCTCCGTAAACCAGTTGAGCAATGGCTGGAAGCGAAGCGCAGAGATCTCTTCATTGGGGAGGTAGCCGACGGCGCGACTCTTGAGCCTCAACTCATTACTGCCAATGGCGAGCCTCAACTGCGCAAGACCCTCGGCATCACCGATGCAGCTAACCTGGCGACGTGGATGACACGTGAGAAAACGGAGGGGGCGATTCGAATTGCCGAGTCTGACGAAGCCCTCAGCCCACCTCCCTATATGAAGGCCGCGGCGGAGTTCATTCACAATGCCTAACCATCTGACCCTGGCGGTCGCCGGAGGGAGAAAAACCCAAGGCCTCGTAGATCACTGCAAAGGTCTGCCCAGTGATCGCCGCGTCCTTGTCGCCACGTTTACCCAGACAAATCAGCAAGAGCTTTCCCATCGGCTTCGAGCACAGGCTGGTGATCTCCACAACATCGAGGTGCTGGGTTGGTACACGTTTTTACTTCGCCACTTTGCGAAGCCGTTCCTGCCGGTGAAATTTCCCGGTGAACGGGTAGGGGGCTTCAATTTCGAAGGGCGCCCCTACAGGTTCGCCAAGGGCAAGCAAAGATTCATGGACGGAAGCAACCAGGTTTACGGCTGCGAGCTCGGCCGCCTGGCGCGCGAGCTAATGGCTGCAACACCTGCGTTGCTTCGCCGCCTGGAGCATCTCTACGACGAGATTCTGATCGACGAGGTTCAGGATCTGAGTGGTTACGACTGGGAGATCATCCATGATCTGCTGCAATCTCGAATCGACGTTCGCATGGTCGGTGATGTTCGCCAGGCCGTGCTGTCGACCAACCCGAGAGGCCAGAAGAATAAGCAATATGGTTACGCCGGCGCTCTTGAATGGTTCCAGGAACGCGAGCAAGGAGGGCTGTTGAGCATCAACTACGCGACAGTCACCTATCGCTGTCGAACGGAGATTGCAACGTTCTCTGACACCATTTTTGATGCATCGTGGGGTTTTCCTGGAACCACCTCAGAAAACCACGAGGTCTCAGACCATGACGGTGTGTTCCTGGTGCACTCAAAGCACGTTGACCAATACGTTCAACAGTACCGACCGCAATGCCTTCGTGCTATGGCAGCATCCGGCAAGGAGTTTGCCCTCGACTATATGAACTTCAAGGTCTCCAAGGGCGCGACGTTCGAGCGTGTGCTAGTCGTACCCACAGGGCCAATCACGGCTTTCATTCAGAAGGGAGCCTGCCTCGAAGCCACCTCTGCAGCCGCATTTTATGTCGCTGCAACACGCGCAAAGCAGAGCCTTGCAATCGTGATCGACAAGCCGGGCAAGTCGACTCTGCCGGTCTGGGAACCCTGACCACTTGAACCGCTCCATCCAATCAAAAAAGTTGCCAGTCCGGCTAAAGTTTTCGCGATTTTGTACCGTTTTTGTAGTGAAGACCTCTAAATCGAGACTGGTAGCTTGACTGATCAAACCACCGCATCACCTTCAAAAATCGACCCTGCCCAACCGATCGAATCGTGCAACGACTCATCGCTGCCAGCGGTACACACATCAGATGGAAACCGTATCTCCTTGACGCTTGGGGGCGAGTGCTACGATCTCTCCGCGGTACAAGCAGACGCGCTTGCATCAAGCCTTTACGAAGCCGCTTTGCGATCAGGAGCGGACACCGTCACACCTTGGGCAGAGCACCAGGTTGAATCAGTGACCCTCACAAGCGCGCCTCAATCAAACAAATTCGGTGTGAGTGAAGTGAGATCAGCCGATTTCACAGACGTGAAGTTTCTTGCGATGGGTTGGCTTTATGAGGGTGAGGGCGAGGATCCTGATTATCCGAAGAACGTCGTCTTCATCAAGGTCACCCAGCAGGATGAATTTGAACTCGAGCTGGGGGAATCGCATCACCAACTATCTCTGACACAGGTAGAGCTGCTGTATCTCGGGCTAGCACGCGCAGCCTTCGTTCTGAAGCACAGGACGTGGGAGGTCAACGGAAGGTCGATTCGTTGGCACAGCGTTCCAAAGGCAGCTTTAGGTGAGGCCTGCCGGACTGGCTGATGATCTCTGGCCGCGCGGGAAGCGGCGGCATTGGAGATCAAAAGGAGGGCCCCTTGCTGGAGCCTCTGTTTAGCTGAGACCGGTTATGCAGATGCTCGCTGGTCTTCGGTGTGAGGCGTGCCACCAAACGCCCTAAGATCGTAGGCCTGTCTGAGCGCCGTTTCATCATCCGAGTGCACCCGGGCCTGGGCAAAAGGCATGTTGAGGAATCGCCGGCGCTCTGCATTGCCCAACTCAGACCAGAACCTCACCTGGCCTAGGGCATCGGGCACGCCAAACTCCCCAAGCAGATAACCTTCTAGAGCGGTAAGGCGTTGTTGGCCGTCCAGCAGCACCTCACTATTGATCGCAAACGCTCCAGTGCGATCGGCATACGCATACCACTCATTGACGAGGTACGAGCCAAGGTCTGCCCCCATCCAAATCGAGGTAATGAACCTGACCTTCTGCTCGTCTATCCATACAGCCGGCCGCTGCCAGGGGGCGAGGGGATGACCCATGGCGAATCGGATCGCCCATGGGTATTGGGCGCGTGCCTTGGCAGGGTCGGCCGAAAATTTCTCGAGGTTGGACGCCAGTGTGTGTACCTGATGCATGTAGAGCGTGGAAGCAAGGTGGTTTTGCGGCATACAGATGCAGCTAGTATCGTCGGCGCCGCTGAAGATCTGGAATGTTGGGTGATTAGAAGCCATAAGGTCTCAACAAGCAGTAATTTTGAGCTGCGCGCATAAAGTGGGCTTAGATAACGGCGCGCATTAACGCTCAGCAAGATAGCATAACTGCTACTACTAAAAACTCGATACAAGTCGAGTCTCACCCAGCGACAGGCGAATACAAAAACTCTAGAGCAACGTAGTGTTACTTATACGGTACGGGAAATAGCTTCGTGTACCGTATAAAGAACATTTGGATTGACCGCGTGAGCCGTAATTAAATTTGAAATTCAGCGATTGCTCCGTTCACATATCGTTGCTAAAGGTGGCAGATGCCACGAGAAGAATATCTATTCACCGCGCAAGCGGAGCGCGCAGGCCTACGGCCAAAGGCGTGAGGATGGCAGCCCGAAGGGCCAAGACGGCCGCCTAGCGGTGGCTTGGTTCACAACAGCCGGCCCCGTTGGGGCACGCTAAAAGAGGGCAATTAGGGTAGGGTGCTGATGAGGCTGTCAGTCCTCAGCCCCTGTTCTTGAGCGCTTTCGGTGCGCAGGATCCACCAAATGCTTCGCAGCTTCACGGCTCCGCAAGACTTGGTCACGGATTTCTTCCGGATCGATCGACATCACACCACGCTCGACCCTTAGCGTTTTAAGCTTGTTAACAGCCTCGATGAATTCGCGCTCACGCCTTATCTCGGCTTCAGACCTACGATCAGGAAAGAGGAAATTCCAGATACGAAACATGAAGTTCATAACGCAAGTTGCCTCGTGGCTGAGTTGAGCGGGGGCTGATCTTAGATGATTGAAGGGCCTGCAGCCAAATTCCGCCCGTCGGCGACTGCGTGGTCAGACCAACCTCTGTACTACGGTTAATCAAGGTTGCCTCACCTCAGCTCTGGTCGACTCAAAGAGGTTCTTCACCCATCACTTCCTTCCAACATCTTGTGACTTAGCTGTCTTGCGACAGATAAAGCGACCAGCAGCAAAGGCAGTGATTGAGGATCATGAGATGGCCAACATTCTTACCCATGCTGCTCGACATGCTAAAGCGGAACTTCTCGCTGCGGGCATCGAAGTGGGACACGCGAAACTTCAGGAAGTCCTGGCTGCACTCCTTGGCTACCAAACCTACAGGGCACTCAAACTCGAAGAGGATGATCAAGATCTTGAGCACCATCTGTCCGACGCAGAATTCATCGTCCTCCACCAGGAGCTTGGCGAATGCCGGGCAGCTGAGCTGTTCGAGCTCCCAGGTAAGATGCTGCCCACGTGCATCGCGGCGCTGGAGGAATGCCTGCCAGCTCAGGTTCTCCCAAGCGTGGACGCTTACCTTGAGCGTAATGGCATCAGCGCAGTAATCGCAGCTTTGACAAATAGTCCGCCACAGGGATTGCACCTCGGGCCAGATTGGCGCTCGAGCTACAAGCTCAGCCTTGGCCAGCGCCTTTCATTTTATGAGCCAATCTGGGAAGCGCGTCGCTTATGGCACGTCCATGCTGAAGTATCACTGGAGAGCATCGCGTCGGACGCTGAGCTTCAGAAAATCGATGTGCTGCTCACTCATGCAAAAGCTGGCCGATCTGGATTGATCTTGAGGGAAGTCAAGCCAGCCGCGGACGTCACGGCGATTATTGACAGCATGCAAGTGGATCAGTTGGTTCAAAGGGATGACGGCTCAGTTGTTCGCCCGTTAGTAGCTGTCGTCGCCCATATCACCTCTGGTACCGTCCTTGGAAGCGCCGTTTCATTTGCTGGCAATCAAGAAGTTGTAGAGGTCGATGCTTTGACCGATGCGCTAGATTCGGCTGTGCATGGTCATAATGATGGAGGAAATGGAAGCAACGATTACCATATCTTCCAGCTTGATCTGGGTCACGACTTTACGTCTGCACGGATTAAGCAAATGGCCCTAGAAGCGGGGATTGAAATCACTCAGCCCTCCAATCGTCTTAAGCAATCGCGCGGGAAAATAGAATCTGTTTTTCACAAGGTCTCGAAGTCAATGCTCATGAAGCAGACAAACCTACGCGCCCTGAAACCTATTTCGGACGTGGAGATAATGTCGACTGAAGAGTTCGAGCAGCTCTTCAAAAAGAGCTGAAGGCTCACGACCTTAGCAAAGAGGAGGGCGCACGCCTTCCTCTTTGTGCCTGCGGAATATGAAAAGCGCAGAGCTCGTCTGGCGCTATTCAGAACAACCACCCTCTGGGGTCACCTCTTGGAGTTATAACTGACGACTTACGCAAGGTCGAAAAAGAAATCCTCTGGTATTTTTCGACTGCGTCTCTAACCCTTGGGTCGCCAGTTCCCATAGCAAGCTCTACCAAATTTACGCGGCATTTTCTTGCAAATTTCCCTTCTGGAGAGGTTGCGAAAAGCCTGACAGGAGGTAAGGGCTTTTCGGGATCCAGCTCCAAATGCATGAGATACTGCTCAAAAATTAGCTTAAATTGACCTCCTAAAGCTCGAGATGAGCCGCTAGGCAGTGTCTCGATCCATTCGCCTGCGGAATTTCTATAAAATTGGTTTAGTAGCCCAGGGCTTCTAGTGCTTCCCATTAAGCGCCTTCTTGAATTTCGTGAATACCTAGCAAGTGCGAAATACACCATAGCGATGAGCTTGTATTTTTCACCATATGGGAGATGCGCGAGGCTATTCATATACCAATCCATTTCAAATTCAGTCATTTTTTTGAAATTCGGCTTATGCTTAGCAAACAAGCCTGTAAGCGCAGGCTCAAATTCAAGAACTGAGACGTCTTGATAGTAGAATTTATAAAAACGGTTGATCACGATCTGAGCGAAGCCCAGTTGGCGTGAAACATCGCGAGACGCTGATAAGAATGGGCGCCAGTATTGGTTTATTGGCCAAGCTCCGTAATTCAGCAGTGGATTTGGCAGAAACTTTAAACTGGAACTCGGCAAACACCAGCTAGCAGGTGGATTGCAAAAAAATGCCACATAACGCTCGATCTCGAGGGGCTTCAGATCCAGCAGCGATAGCCCTTGAGAGAAGCACCAGTTCAACAAGCGCTCAAGGTGAATGGTTTCGAAGTAATACGCCTCATTAGCTTGCTCTGGTCTCCAGCTATGTGCAAGCCAGGCAAGGTAACGCTGACAGTACCAGACGCTGATGAATGGGAGACTAGATGACACCACATCCTCAAGCTTGGCCGTCACATCGGTATTTTCAGGAAATTGACTGAGCCCAATTGGACGCCATTGGTCGTACGGGCAGAAGATCGGAAAAGGGACAAACGGCGACACCATGCGGGGCACCAGCATCGTAAAATTGTGCAGTTACTAGAGATTGTAGCCGGTAAGACGCGTCTCCTTAGCCCACACAGGTTTCCGAAATGTGGATCTAGACTAGACGAGAGAGGTGCACCGCAGGCCTATGAATCTGAAGGGAACACAGGTTTTTGGTAGAAAGCTCACAGGATCGTGAAAATGAACACGTGCTCGCAGAGCTGCGTCGACAGATTATTTAACATAATACACATTATACGTAACAAGGTATTGCGTTCCCAAGGACAGTGCCAGCCACATTTCAACTGGCAAAACCCTTCCTTCCTCAAATCCTCCATCCAACATCCAGACCTGGTGTCGAAACTGGTCCTGGCGAACCTCGTTCACACTAATGCCGGCTTCTTTGAGATCCAGTGCCCAGCTTCTCGCAACCGACCTTTGACGTCTTTGATTTGAGCGAAAATGCAATCCAGAGCCTGCTCATTCATGCCTGAATCTCACGCACACGATCTGCTCGCCGAAGAATGACTCAGCAACGGTCGCACCACACTAATCAATCCCAATAACGCCATTCCGGCTCCGACCCACAGCGGTCCGCGCAGACCATACCCGGCATTGATAGCTTCTCCGCCTGCCCAGCTACCCAGTGCAAGGCCAGCAGTGATGACTGACGTATGGAGTGAGTTCACCAGCGCACCGGGCTCGGCGGCTTTCATTACCCGTGCGGCCATTGCCGGGTTCAGTGACACCCCGGTCAGGCCGATCGCGATAAAGCACGCCACGTTCAGCCACCGATGCTCGCCGGCCAGAGCGAAACCGCTCAGTGCCAGGACCAGCAACGCCAGCCCCCAACCCAATGCTGGGAAAGTATGGCGGTCGGCGATGCGTCCGATGAACATGTTGCCCACCAGATTGGCCACGCCATAAAGCGCCAGAAGAGGCGCTATGTAGCTGGGAAGCAAGCCGACTTCCTTGATCAGAATCGGTGTGATGTAACTGAACGCCGCGAAGGTCGATCCAATGATCAGGCCGCTGGTGAGGTAAGCGCCCCAGAGGCTGAGGTTGTTGAGATCTTTCAGTTGTTTGCGTAAGGCGGGCTGTTTGTCTGCGCCGCTGTGAGGCAGTCTGGTGGCGACCAGGAATGTGCATGCCAGAGATAACGCCACGATCAGCCATGAGCTAGCGCGCCATCCAAAAGCATGCTCAATCACATTGGTCATCGGCACGCCGGCCACAGGCGAAAGCATGAGTCCGGCCAGGACAACCGATACTGCCCGCCCCCGGGCTTCAGGCGGCACAAGCCCGGCGCAGATTGTCATGCACAGCCCGATGCAGGCGGCACTGGCCACGCCCATGATGACTCTGGCCAGCAACAGGATTTCGTAGCTTTGCGCCGCAGAAGCCAGTGCTCCGGCACCGACATATACGGCCAGAAGCCCGATGAGTGCATGCTTGTTGCCGATGTTGCGGGAAACCAGAAGCACCATGACCGGCGGCCCGCCCAGAGCCATGCCCAGTGCATAAAAGGCAATGAGGTTACCGACCTGGGCAAGGCTCACCGAAAATGAGTCGGCCAATGCCGGCATCATTCCGGCCACCATGAACTCGGCGGTGACAAGTGTGAAGATCGTCAAGCCCAGCAGGTAGACGGTAGGCGGCAGTTTAGAGCGGGTGGTCATGAGAATCTCGAAGCAAAACAGAGCGCGCTACCCTAAGCAGATATGACCGAACGGTCAAATATCCGGGCTGAATAATGTCTGCCCTCTTCCTGAACGATGGCCGATAACCCTTCCCTGTCCAACCGTCGCTCTATGCTCCCGCCCTTGATCACCAAAGCCCTGTCGCACAGATGAGCAACCGTGTTCATGTCGTGACTGACGAGGATCATGGTCATCCCGGTATCGCGCCGCAGACCTTGAAGCAGGTTGAGAATTTCCGCCTGTACGGTCATGTCCAGCGCTGAGGTGGGCTCGTCGAGCAACAACAAACCTGGCTGCAGTTGCAAGGCACGGACGATAGCAATTCGTTGGCGTTGGCCGCCGGATAGCTGATGCGGATAACGGTCGAGAACTTCACCTGGTAACCCCACTTGCTCCAGCGACGCCACCAGAGTGGCCTCATCAAAAGGCAGTCCGTTGATTTGCCGCGGTTCGCGCAGGCTGCGACGAATACGGTGCAAGGGATGCAATGAAGCGTAGGGGTCCTGGAACACCATCTGGACATCACGACGCAATTTGCCTTTGAAGGCTTGCTGGGCCGCGAGAGGCTGGCCGAACAATTGAACGCCGCCTTGCCAGTCACGCTGCAATCCTGCAAGAACTCTCAACAGAGTCGACTTGCCTGACCCGGAGCCGCCAATCAGGCCGTAACACTCACCCTGCCCGATCTGTATCTGCTCGACTTCCAGCGCCTTGAAATGACCTGATCCGCGCTTGAAACTCACTGCCAGCGAACTGATATCCACGGCGTTCATCGGTGCTCCTCAAGCAGGCTTCTGTCCAGGACAGGCAATGGATGGCCATAGCTCAGCGCCGAAGGCTGGCAATTCCACAAGGTTCTCGTGTACGGATGGCTGGCAGTCGCCAGCTCGGATGCCTGACAACGATCCACGATATTGCCCCGGTACATGACCAGCACACGGTCGCAATATCTGGCGACGAGAGGCAGATCATGGCTGATCAACAGCAGGCCCATGCCCCGCTCTTCTACCAGGCCCATGATCAGATCGAGCATCTGGTCGCGCAGGTTGCTGTCCAGAGCCGAAGTCGGTTCGTCGGCGATCAGCACTTGAGGATCATTGATCAGCATCGACGCCAACATGACCCTCTGTCCCATGCCTCCGGACAATTCATGAGGATAACGGTCATAGAGGCTTGCCGGATCTGGCAAGCCCACGGCATCGAGCATTTCCAATACCTTCTCACGACGCTCGCGACGCCCGAGCCGGGTGTGCAATACCAGCACTTCCTCAACCTGGGTGCCGACCTTGAGCACCGGATTGAGTGAATACTTAGGGTCCTGCAGCACCAGTGACAGCCTTGTACCGCGCAGGGTTTGCCACTGCTTTTCGTTCAGCCCCAGTAAATCAGTACCGCCGAGGCGCATATGCGCTGCAGTGATCTGAGCGGGACGAGGAATCAGCCCAAGCAGCGCGCGAGCGGTCAGTGACTTGCCCGAGCCTGACTCTCCCACCAGGGCAACCTTTTCAGTCCCCAGCGTGAAATCGATCCCCTTTACGACATCGATTCGTTGGTCATCAGGACCGGGAAAGCCGATACGCAGGCCTCTTATATCAAGAAGGGTTTCATCACGAACCATGACGGGGATCCAGAACATCGCGCAGGCCGTCGCCCAGCAGATTGAAAGACAGACTCGTCAGAAGAATGGCGATGCCCGGTGCGGCAGCAACCCACCACTGATCGAAGATGACACGGCTGCCGTCGGCAACCATCGAGCCCCATTCTGCGGTCGGCGGTTCGACACCCAGGCCGAGAAAACCGAGCCCCGCAGCCGCCAGGATGATGCCGCCCAGATTCAATGCAACCCGCACAATCACAGACGGCAGACACAGCGGTAATACATGCCCGAGCAACAGACGCGCTCCTCGAATACCTTGCAGATGAGCAGCAGCCAGATAGTCGCTGTCGCGCAGGACACTGGTCTCGGCACGTGCCTGACGTGCATAGGCTGGCCAGGCAGTGAGCGACAGAGCCAGCGCACCGTTGAGCAGTCCCGGCCCGAGAATGGCAACGAATGCCAACGCCAGTACCAGTTGCGGGAAAGCCATGAACACGTCGGTCATGCGCATCAGGATGCGCTCTGGCCAGCCGCCATAAAAACCGGCCGCGACGCCCACCAGGACGCCGATGGGCAAGGTCAGCAGCAAGACCAGCGACACCAGCAGCAAGGTGGGACGTGTGCCGTAAAGCAGTCGCGTGAACAGGTCACGACCAAAACCATCGGTGCCCAGCCAATGACTGGCTGAGGGTGGCAACAGACGCTGTTCGATATTTTGCTGGTTCGGATCAAAACCACTCAACAAGGGAGCAAATATCGCAACCAGCAACAGCAATAGAATCAATGATCCGCCCAGAGTCAAAGCAGGCGAGCGACGCCACCAGCGTTGTCCTGAAGCGATAGCGAAAGCTGCAGAAAGGCTCATAGCAACTCCCTCGTCCTTGGGTCGATCATCCCTGCAAGCACATCGGCGACACCGTTGACGATCACGAAACAAAGACCGATCAGCAAGGTGCTGCCCAGGATCGCCGGCACATCGCCTGCAAACAATGCAGTCGTCAGATAACGACCGATGCCCGGCCAGGCAAAGACGGTTTCAGTAAGAATGGAGCCTTCGAGCAAACCGGCGTAAGCCAGGGCAACCACGACTACAAGCGTACCTGCGACATTGGGTAAAACGTGACAAAACAGCACACGGCCGCGCCCCGCTCCCTTGGCCAAGGCTGTTATCACATACTCCTTGCCCATCTCACCCAGTAACGCAGAACGTGTCAGCCGACAAATACCCGCCATGGCATAAAACCCCAACACCAGCACCGGCAGTATCAGGTGCGAGACGGCGTTGCTCAAGGCCCCCTCCTCTCCAGAACGCCAGGTGTCCCACAGCATCAGGCCGCTGGGCAATTCGATGGTGTAGAGAAATGCGTCATCCAGACGGCCAGGCCCTCCTGCCCACTGCAATTTGGCATAGAACAACAGCAGCATCAGCAGCCCGAGCCAGAACACCGGCACCGAATAGCCGATCAGCGAGAACAACCTCACCAGAGTGTCGATCCAGCCACCTGGCCGCCAGGCAGCCAGCAGTCCCAGTGACAAACCAAGAGAGGCACCCAGCACAATCGACAGCGTGGCAAGCTCCAGGGTGGCGGGCAAGGCACGTTTCAAATCCTCCAGCACCGGTTTGCTGGAGGTATTGGAAACGCCCAGATCTCCCTGAGCCAGTTGATTGAGGTAACTGCCGAACCTTATCGGCCAGGGTTGATCCAGTCCCAGATCACTACGGACCTGAGCCAGGGATGCTTCACTGGCTCGATCCCCGGCAATGCGTAACGCCGGATCGACCGGTGACAGCGTGGTCAGTAGAAAGGTAAAGAACAGCAGACCGAGCAGCGTAACCAGTAAGGTCAACAATCCGGTTCCTGCCACTCGTATCCTGCGCGAGGCCCCTACCCTCACTTGGCTTTGCTCACCTGATCGAAGTACGGCAACGAAACCGTGATGTTCTGCAGGACACCCTCGACGCCTTCATGGACGGCGACCTGATTGCGACCTTGCAGCGCGACTACAAAGGGCGAACTTTCCTGTACGGTTTTTTGCAGGTGGCCATACAGGGCCGTACGTTTTTGCGGATCGCGTTCAGCAGCTGCCGCGCGAGTCTCCTGGCTCAACTGGGGAATATTCCATTGGGTGCGCCAGGCCAGAGTCTTTGGCCCATTCTCCACGTTGTAGGTGAAGGTGCTGGCGTTGGAGTTAGGGTCAAGGTAGTCCATGCCCCAATAGGTGAAGATCAACTGATAATCACGACTGCGCATCTTTGCCCACAGTTCGCTCTCGACCAGCGGACGGACATTGATCTCGATGCCGGCCTTGCCGAAGCTTGATTGCAATGCCTGGGCAATGTCGGTGTAAGGCGGCTGATTGAAGACGTTCAACTCAACCTTGGTGCCTTGCGCGATACCGGCATTTTTCAGGATGCTTTTGGCCTTCTCTACATCCAGCTTGAAGGGTTGATCAGCCAATGATCCCGCCACACCTGATGGCAGGAATGACTGATGCACGCTGTACTGCCCCTTGAGCAGGTCCCTGGAAATGCTCTGGTAATCCACCAGCCAGCGGGCTGCTTCCCAGAAAGCGGGGTTCTTCAGGGCAGGAACCTGAGTGTTACCGCTATTGATGCCCAGGTAATAGATCATCGATGAAGGGAAACGCTGGACTGTCACGCCCTTCTGTTGCTCCAGGGCGCTGAACTGGTCCGCTCCCAGATCATAAGCAATGTCCGCATCACCCTGTACCACCAGCAGGCGACGGGTCGCCGGATCAGTGACATTCTTGATCACCACTGTCTTCAGTTTAGGGGCTACGGCGGCGTGGGGGTTGGCCTGCAAGACCACGGCCTCGTGAGGCGTGTAAGAGCGCAGCGCATAAGAACCGGTACCTGCCGAATGGTTTTTCAGCCAGCCATTACCCAGATCGGCACTCTTCGCATGTTTCTCGACCTCGACAGCATCGACAATAAAGCCAACAGGGGTCGCCGACAGAATGCTCAAGGCAAAGGCGCTGCCTACACCTGCTGGCCAGGCGACTTTTACGTGGTTCTCATCGACCTTGGTAAGAAAACCGTCAATGTTGTCTGCTGTCCAGCCCAGTTCGCCCAGAATGAATGAAGGTGTCTTGTTGAGTTTGACGACACGCTTGAAAGAATAAATGACGTCCTCTGGACGTACCGCGTTGCCCGAAGAAAAAGTCGCGCCAGGACGCAGCTTGAACACCAGGCTCTTGTCGTCACTCCCTGCTGTCCAGCTTTGCGCCAGCGCCGGAACCAGCACGGACGGATTCTGGCGATCAGGCTCCAGCAGACGCTGATACAGGCTGACCAGAGTGTTTGTAGCGGTTATTTCGAAACTCTCGGCAGGATCAAGGCTGACGATATCGTCAATTGAACGCGCCACAATCAACGTATCCGCAGGCGTCTTCGCCCACGCCGAACCACTGATTGTAATAGCCATTGCCAAAGCCGTAAGACGCCGCATTCCTGACTCCTGATTACGAGAAATACCGTTGATGTGGCTGGACGATATATTTCCACCAGGAATAAGAAAAATAGTTTTTAGTCATTAACTTATGACTTTTTGACGTTCAGGTGGCAGACGACTCAATCAGCCTGCGCAGGAAAACCGATGGGGCTCACACTTGCCATCCCTCTTTCCTTTGTTCAGGATGACGCCCGTTTTCAATGTCTGAGAAAGGCTCTCTCCATGAACCTATTGCGCAAATGGCGCGAGCATAAGGAACGCAAGGCCTTGCGCAGTTTGCCCAAGCTCGAACGGGCCGCACAGAAACTGCGTAATCGCTACCCTCAATGCAGTTTTGGCCTGGGCACTTACGGTGACCTGACGGTTCATGACTGGAACGAAGGCACAACGTTGCGTGTCGGCGCCTATACCTCCATTGCGATGAATGTCGAGGTTTACCTGGGCGGGCATCATCGTAGCGACTGGCTCAGTTCCTACCCCTTCCCCGCCATGATCGAGGAAGTCGCTCACATAAAGGATTTCGGCGGCAGCAACGGCGACGTGGTGATTGGCAACGATTGCTGGATCTGCTCGCATAGCAAGATATTGTCAGGCGTCACCATCGGCGATGGCGCGGTTGTAGCTGCGGGGTCGCTGGTGACCAAGGACGTTGCGCCCTATTCGATTGTCGGCGGAAACCCGGCCCGGCATATCCGCTGGCGTTTTGATGAGGACATGCGACAGTTGCTTGCGCAGTCTACATGGTGGGACTGGCCCGAATCAGAGGTCAGAGCCGTGGCACATCTGCTTTGCTCGCCGGATCCAGGGCCGTTTGCAGAATACCTGGCACAGCGCACCGGCCATTCACAAACCGTCTGAAACGACACGCCGGGCAATACTGCACGGCGTATCGCACTCAAGGCTTACCGATTACGAGTCACTCTCCACACGGTATTGGCAAGGTCATCGGCGATGATCAATGCGCCACGTGGATCGACAGTGACGCCGACAGGTCGGCCGCGGGTTTTACCGTCGGTATCCCGAAAGCCCGTGGCGAAATCAAGCGGCTCGCCTGCTGGACGTCCATTGCTGAACGGTACGAAGATCACTTTGTAACCTACCGGGTTGTCACGGTTCCAACTGCCATGCTCGCCAACGAATACGCCGTCTGCGTACTTGTCGCCCATGGCCGGTATGGAGAAGTCGACACCCAGTGCCGCGACATGCGACCCCAGGCTGTAATCCGGCTTGATTGCAGAGGCCACCTTCTCAGGATTTTGCGGCTGGGCGCGAGAGTCGACGTTCTGCCCCCAATAGCTGTAAGGCCAGCCGTAGAAACCGCCCTCGCGTACCGATGTCAGATAATCGGGAACCAGATCGGGGCCCAGCTCGTCACGCTCGTTGACCACCGTCCACAATTGTCCGGTCCCGGGTTGAATCGCCAATGCCGTAGGGTTGCGCAGTCCGGTTGCATAAGGCTTGTGAGCACCCGTCTGAGCATCGATCTGCCAGACCATGGCTCGGTCGACTTCCGCCTCCATGCCTCGTTCGGTGACGTTGCTGTTAGAGCCGATACCCACATACAGGAAGCGCCCATCGGGGCTGACGGTCAGCGCCTTGGTCCAGTGGTGGTTGATCTCGGAAGGCAGGTCGGTAACCTTGACAGGCGCACCGCTGGCCTTGGTCTGGCCTTCTGCATAATCGAAACGCACCAGTGCATCCTGGTTGGCCACGTACAGCTTGCCATCGGCAAAGGCCAACCCATAAGGGGCGTTGAGATTTTCGGCAAATACCGTCTTCAGTTCGTAGGTTCCATCACCATCGGCATCGCGCAGCAATGTCAGACGGTTACCGCCTTTGACCTTGGTATTGCCTTCGGCCTTGATGACGCTGGCGATGACATCCTTGGGCTTGAGCTTCGCAGCACTGCCGCCACGGCCTTCTGCAACGATGATATCGCCGTTGGGCAGGACAAGCGTCTGGCGCGGGATTCTCAGATCGGTAGCGATTGCGGTCACACTATAGCCCTGAGGCACCGTCGGCTTTTTATCGCCCCACTCGGCAGGTTCGGCAATCTTCATGCTCGGCAGCAGGCCGCGCTGCGGCTCCGGCAGCTTGGGATCCGGCCCAAGGGATTGGGTGCTGTCCGCTTCGCCGCCACATGCACTCAACAACAACGCCACACTCAAAACAGACAATGCATGCAAGTGTCTCATTGCGCACCTCCCGACCGCAGGCTGGTCAAGCCGACCCACGCGCTCACAACGGACAGCACAGTCACAATGACTGACAGAATCAGCCCCGAAGGCATGACGGCCCATGCGTCCTTCGCATGCTCGAAGGCGTTGATCAGACCCAGCACCCAAGTGCCCAGAAGCAGCAGGAAGTACACCAGCGGGCGACCGGCCTTGTGCTCTGCCCGGATCAGATTGACCAGCGCGAACAACAGCGCAAGGCCACAGAACACTAACCCGCCGGCAATAAGCCAGGACGCAAAGTTGCTCCACTGAATCTGAAAGGTCTTGAAATAAGCAATGTCGCTCAGCAAGGCGCCGAGAAACAGCGGGACGGTTCCGGCAAGCAGGATCGCGTGCAGCGGACCTGGCGTGCTTCGGTAGACGGGATTGGCGGTAACGGTCACGGCGGCTCCTTATCGTGTGGCGTACCTGGATCTGTGCTCAGTGCGATGGCACCGGCTCATCAGGGCGCGCGCAGACTGCGCACAGAAAAGGAACGCATGGCCAAGCCGTTAGTTCAGCCCGTTTCGTATCTAAATATGTTCAAGGCCTACCGAGATAGGCTAGCGCTCTATTTTGCTACCTCGTCTCCGATGACCACCTTGTCTCCCGCCTTCAGACCGGACAGTACCTGAACCCTGACCTTGTTATTGATGCCGGTACGTATATTTTCCGTTCTGACCTGATCTTGCTCGGCAAGGATGCGTACCGGATAAGTACCGTCGGGGTTCTGCTCGCCCAGTGCCGCCACGGGAATCGTCAAGACGCCCTCACCCGTTTCAAGCACGACTCGTACCTGTGCCGTCATGTTGATCCTCAAGCGCCCGTCAGGGTTGGGCACATCGAACAAGGCATTGTAGAAAACCGCCGAGTCCGACCGCCCTGCTCCGCTGGACTGGCTGACGAAGCCGGTAGAAGCCGGCTCGATACCTCGCAATGTGGCGTTGTAACGTTTATCGCGGTCCCCGAGTATCGTGAAGTAGACCGGCATGCCAGCCTTGATCCTGACCACATCCGCTTCGGAAACCCTGGCCTTGATCGTCATCGTATCGAGCCGGGCCATTTTCAGAATCACCGGAGCCAGTTGTTCGGCAATGACGGTCTGACCTTCCTGGGTGACGATGGCCAGAATCTTGCCGTCCATGGGCGCAAGAATCCGGGTGTACCCCAGATTTATCCGGGCTGTTTCTATGTTGATTCGGGCAGTACGGACCTGGGCCTGAAGCGATTCCAGCGTGGCGCTCTGCTCTTCATAGTCATAGCGCGCATTGTCGTAATCCTCACGAGATACCGCAGCGTCGGAGCCCAGCTCTTCGTAACGCTGATAGGTCAGACGTGCGAGCTGCGACTGATGAATGGCCGCATCTCTCTCTGCGATCAACCTTTCATTGTTGACGATTGCCTGGCGCAACGCGTTGCGAGCTGGCAGAGGATCGATCTGGGCCAGCAATTGTCCCTTCTGGACATTGTCGCCAGGGGCGACTTTCAGCGTTTGCAACTGACCGGAAACCTGTGCCCCCACATCCACTTGCTGCTGGCCCTGAAGCACGCCCTCTGCCTGCACGGCATGTTCGATATTGGTAATCTCTGCCGAGGCGGTCAGGTAATGGGGTTCCCCGTCTTGAGTTGCACCTCTATAGAGGGCATAACCCGCCAGCGAAACCAGCAAGTCGATAAAAATCATTCGCAGAATGATCTTGCGGTAGTTGAGACCACGGAGAAAACGCCAGATCCTCCTCACCACCAGGCCCTTTTCGTGATATGCATACAACCTCCTGATTCTCGATCAGGGGCAATAGAAGCATTCGGGTTCGGGCGCGTCTGTCCTTGCATTTGGGGACAAGGTTCCCGCAATGATCATCAACAGGCCCAAGAACCTTGCAGCACAAGGTCTGTAGCGTTTTCAGTCACATGCATGACAGTTTGTCCCCAGTTTCCCTTACAGACACATCCAAAAGCACATGTGTACATTCATCCATACATTAGGAGTCTTGTCCTACAAAATGAGCGAGTCACGGGACAAGGCATTGATGGACTTCCGAGCTGGGCGAGGTCTGAAATTCCGGCGGAAATTAATGCCATGGGGGCACAAGTGTGATGAATGCCAATCTACGAATGACGGGAAAGCAGCCGGCTTACTTTCTTGAACTGGGGCGTCTTATCTCGAGCGTCGGTGATGCGCAGTTCGTCTCCAATATGTATCAACTCATAGCAGCCTCGGTTCCCATCGATCTTCTTGATCTCAGCGAATGGACCATCGATGAAAGCGAAGCAAGCATCATCGGTATCCAGCCTCTCGGGCGCGAAGCTACAGAGCGAAAGCAGGGAACGCCGACAGCATTGCCGGACAACCAGATGCTGCTCACGCGGATGCTCAATCTGGAAGACTCACTGCTGATTCATCTCAAATACACCATCAATGATGCGCCTGGCAGCTCCGCAGGGGCCTGCATCGCTTACCAGTGCAACCTGGTTTCACGAAAATCCAATCGCCGCTGTGTGATTTCCCTGCACCGGGAACCGCCACTGCGTGATTTCTCCCTGCATGAGCTGTCCTTTCTCAAGAATTTTTCCGAAACGCTGCTGCCCTTGCTGGAGCGACATGCTCAGGCAACACGCAATCTC